>Ga0209460_1000097_pt1 | contig 133092 bp, 115 predicted proteins | sample EBPBio132013_DNA_FD_185868 | JGI IMG/M metagenome (GOLD analysis project Ga0209460, IMG submission 185868) | Wastewater treatment Type I Accumulibacter community from EBPR Bioreactor in Madison, WI, USA - Reactor 2_5/13/2013_ DNA (SPAdes)... | ecosystem: Engineered > Bioreactor > EBPR >... | reverse complement strand
CATGAATTGCGCCGCTCCAGACCTGAAGCAATACTTGCCCTGGAGCATGTCTGAGGCTCGAAAAAGAGAATTCGCGCTACCAGAGAGTTACAAACGCCCCGCTTGACGTCGCTTAAAGCTGAAAAAGCGCCAAAAAGCTGAAAAATCGGCTGGATTTGGGCTGTTCCTTAATCAATGACTCCCCTGGCCGAATACTTACCGAATTTTTTTATTCTTGATATGTGTTTCTTTAGGCTAAGGCTTGTCGATAGCAGTCCGGCAGGCTCTCTGCGCTACGAGGCTGCAAAAGAGTCAGTCAGCAGAGAAAGAACCGGCATGGAAGAAATCTCCATGCCGGTTCTGGTTCTGACGACGAATTGAGCCGAGTTCGTTAGTATTTGCCGAACCTGTCGAAGCTGCCGAACCTGTCGCCCTGCGAGCTGTCGAGCACATGCACCTGCTCTTCCACCAGTTGTCTGAGCACGCGACGCTTCAGCACCGGTGCCAGGTGGCTGATAGCGATGTTCTGCCCTTGATGCCGTTGGATCAATCTGGATTTGTCCAGCATGTCCGCTTCCATCGAGCAGAGACCGACGGCATTGATTGCGCCGGGCATGAAAGGGACAAAACCGGCGGCGATATAAGCCTTTTCGCAAATCTCATAGCGAGAAAGCACTTGCTGAGGGTCGACGGCGCGGCGACGTTTGCTGATGCTGTTCAGAAGACTGAGCAACTCTGCACTGGCTGCAAAATATTCGCGCACAATTGTCTGTTCACCGCCGGTCAAAGAGGCAAAGCGGTTCGCGACATCTGAGGGCTCGGCTTGTGTTTCCTGCCGCCGGGCGCTTCCGAAATTGAAATAGAGCAGGCTTGCAAGTCTGCTTAGGTACTTAGATGCAAACATGGCGTTTCCTTCAAGTTCATTCTTCAGACGAGTTTTTCTTTGGCTATTCAAGACGGCCATGTGCATTCGAGAGGTCACAGAAACCCTACAAATAAGCGCAATGCCGCGGTGTTTTTTTCTTTTTGGTCTTAGGCTGAAAAACAGTAAGAGGAGCTTGAATAGCGATGATGATTTGTGACCCTACCTAGAGTAGACGGCTATTGCAATCCTTCTTAACAAGCTCTAAGTAGATTTAGTCAATAGCTCAGCCCGGCCATATGTTGCGCCATCGCCGAGATGGCAGGGCTGGCTTTCGGTATAGCTGCGAGTTTCCTTGTCGCTGTATTAAGAGCGATGTGAAAAGCTCTGGCAAGGCATTAGGCTGAAGGACCTTTTGATGGAGCCGCCCTTACTTGGTATTTGCTTGTCTCTGGTTTTGAGTTATACGATGGCATATAATATAACAGGCAAAAAAGGGGTGACCTCCGGTTGGAGATCACCCGCGGTAAAGATGAGGCTACCGCTAGTTGCTGGTATTGCCGGTTGTGCCGGTGCTGTGGTCGGTGGCGCCGTTGGGATGCATGATGCGCCAGACGATGGCTGTCACCAGGGTTGTGCCCAGGAAGACGGCGTGGATGACGACATGGGTGATCCAGACTTCTTTGGGGACCACGTTCAGGCTGATGCAGTCCTTCAGGATGACCACGCTGGAGACGCCGGTAAAGGCTAGCCCGAGCTTGACCTTGAGGACGATGGTGTCGACCCTCCGCAGCCAGTAAGGTCCTTCTGCAGCCAGTCTGTCCTGGAAGCGGCGAACATAGATCTGGTGACCGCCGACGATGGTCATGATCAGGAGGGAGCAGATCATGGCTTGGTCGAGCAAGTCGACGATTATGACCAGCAGTTCATGACTGTGTTCGGCGCTGCCGGTAATGAGGTCGGGTGCGTGCATGACCAGCGCGCCGACCTGGTAGAGAAACTTGAGCAGGTAGATGGTCAGTGCGATCATCAGACCGGCGTTCATGGGGTAGAGAGCCCAGCGGGTCTCGAACACCAGGCGGTCGAGCAGGCGGTGCTTGTCGATGCAAGGCTCCGGCTTATTCGGCTTCCCTGACGTGTCCTTCGGATCGTCCTTGTTTTGATTCGGTGGAGTCATAGTGCTCTCCTCTGGAGTGCGTTGAAAGTTAAGGAAGAGATTTCTTCTATAGCGCAGGCGGCAGGTTGAGCTGGTTGGGGATGTATGTTTTGGCAGGCTCCTGAAAAATTGTTTTGAGAAAAGAAGGACAATAAAGGAGCCTATGGCTCTTTTGGCTTGCTAAAAAAGAGATGTAGGGCTTTATGAAGGGGGTCTTGTAAACGCAGAGTGCGCTAGTTAGCGCACATAGACAAGCTAAAGCCCCGTCGTGCTTGGTTTTTATCCTTCCGGCGGGGCTTGTTGGAATTTTGCGTGAACTTTTGGATGGTGTGAGTGGGAATTTATACCGAGAGAAAAACTGCAGTTTTTCTCTCAAATACTGAAAGAGGAGCGCCTATCGCGGTTTGCACCGGATAAGTATCACTCCCCTTCAGCTACCCCCTCAGAAAATCTTCTGAAATCGGATTGCTTTCCTTTTTCATGCTTTCATTCTAGGAAGAGATTGTTGCAACATTCTTGCAAAGCTAAAGATCTTTTTTTTGTTTGTTTAGCTCTTCTACTTTTGCCAAATCGGCATCAGCTTCTTTGTTGCGGTTTAGCTTTCTGTATGCAGCTGCTCTACGCATATAAAGTCTTGTTGCTCTGGGGCTCAGTGTAATTGCTTTGTTGAATTGTTCAATAGCCTCCTGATAGCGATGCATTCTGTAGAGCACCAGTCCTTTATTGTCATAACCACAAGAAATACCCGGCTTGAAAGCGATAAGGTCTTCACACACAGGCAGTGCTTCTTTGGTTTTGCCTAGGGCAAGCAAAATCTCGATGCGACATTCTAAAAGGCGTCTATTTTCCTTTAGTTGCTTTCCATCCAACTTCTCCAACTCTGCCAGCGCTTCTTCGTTTCTGCCATAGCTGCAGAGCATTCTTGCTTTTTCATAAAAGAGTTGTGGTTCATTGAAGCCTAGTTTCTCTGCTTGCTCGAAATCTGCCAGGGCTTTTTCCAAATCTGGAATGTGCACTGCCACAACGCCCCTTTCAAAATAGAGCCTGGAATCTTTTGGGCTTTTCTTAAGGGCTATTGTGTAGGCTTTGTAGCTGTCTATCTGATGGTGTGAAGCAGCCAGGTTAAAGGCTATAGCTCTCAAGGTTGCAGCGTTTGATGGCTCCAGTCGGAAGGCTTCCTTCAAATCGGCATCAGCATCGGCATAGCGCCCTTGTGAAGTCCAAAAGCTGGCTCGGGCAAGCAGTGGGACACTCGACTTGGGTTGCTTGTTTACAGCTTCATTGAGTTCTTTTAGTTTTTTCTTGAAGGTCGCTTTGTCCAACTTGCGCACGCTCACTTCGTCGGCAAAGAAAGAGGACTGTGCCGAGCAGCTGTTGCATACGTTACCAAAGGATGAACTTAGAGTAAGGACTAAGGTCAAGAAGGCTGAATAGAGAATGACTTTTTGCATATCACCTATTCTAGCCGCCTAGACCGGTATACCTATTGGTGCTTCTTCAAATTTTCCATGCTCTCTTGAAGACTGGCTTGTCCGATCAGCTTTATGTACTGGCTGTACAGCTCTCGCAGTTCCTGACTGGTTGTGCTTTTGGCAAGCATTTGTAGTTGCATCGCTGATTCACCGGCTTTGAGCATTAGGAGTGAATCTAGGGCAGCTTTTTGGAATTCAATCGATGGCTTGACTGAAAAGTGATTGCTGTCTCTTTGCATAGCTTTGACTATGGCAGCGATCGTTACTTCTCTTGGGGTACCTAAAACTTGAGTAGGATCATTGATCTGTTTTTCAGCACTTGTCCGGTTGTCCATGTAGTTGCTTGTTTTGTCGCCTGCAAGCGCGGTCATGCCTGCCAGAGCCTTAATGCGCACTGTAGCTGGTATGAACGGATTGTTCAGGATTTCCGGTAAAACCCTTGCTACGACAGAGTGGTCTTTGTTCGGGTCTGCGGCTATATCTGCTAACGTTTGTGCTGCGGATTCTTGCCAGCTCTCTCTTGGTGAAACAATCTGGTTACCGTTTTCCATGCGGTATTCAGCATAATAGCTTACTTTTTCACCTTCCTTGGCGGGTAGGTGTAAGCCTTTAGCCATCTGTGCCAGCAGAACTTGTTTGTTGCGATAGTCGCTACCTTCGCTCTTGGCTGAATTTCTAAGGGCTTCAAATTGCGCATCCCGTTTGTCAGCAACACCATTCTCGCCCTTCAAAATGGTATCCCTTGAGCTGAAAATAGAATATTGATTATCGATTTCGGCTTTGAATTTGTTGAAATCGAGAAGGTTGTATTCAGGGACTGTCAGCAGATTGCGAGCGCCAGCATCGCTTGCTTGCACGTCTTCAATAGATCTGCCGGCTTTATCGTTGCGCAGAGTTTCGCTCTTAAAGAAGTGGTCGAAGCTTTCCATGCGCATAGAGTTCAATTGTGCTGCTTGCTCAAGCAACATACGCGGTGAGACTTCGCCTCTAGCTGTTTCTCTCTGTCTTTGGGCTTCTTCCAGTTGCGCTGGTGCCTGATCAATAGGTCCTAAATGAGCTTGGGGAGTCTCTACCGGAGCTTGAGGAGTCTCTACCGGAGCTTGGGGAGTCTCTACCGGAGCTTGAGGAGTCTCTACCGGAGCTTGGGGAGTCTCTACCGGAGCTTGAGGAGTCTCTACCGGAGCTTGAGGAGTCTCTACCGGAGCTTGAGGAGTTTCCGATAGAGCGTCTCCGGGGACCTCAATTGGTTTAGCCGGTGATTCGCTTTTGACTTCAGGTGGCAGTTCTTCTTCATAGCCGCGACGTCTCAGCGGTGTCGGTGCTGAGTTGCGGCTGTCAGGATAGAGGTCTTCTATGTCTCTCGCCTGTGGAGTTTTCTCTGGGTTAGTCTCTGGATTGATTTGAGGAATTTCGTTGCGGCTATCAGGATAGAGGTCTCTTAGATCTCTTATAGGTGGGGTGATTTCTGGATTTACTTTGGGAATTTCATTGCGACTGTCTGGATAAAGGTCTTCTACATCTCTCGGTGAAATTTGATTTTCTCTTTGCGGGGCGATTTCACTTGGCGGCTTGTTCTCAAATTTTGCATTGTCTTCGAACTTCGCTTCGCTTGGTCTTAAGCCATTGCGGGCACTTTCGTGGGCTGAGATAAGTTTGAAGGGGTCGGTTGGCTCGCCAAAGTGAGCCTTGGTGGTCAGCAGTTCCGCGCCGTTCTTACCTGTGTCGTTCTTGGAATTGGTGCCGCCGGCGGTGGCGATAATGGTGGCAGCGTCTCCACTCTGCAGTTTTTCTCTTTGCAAAAGATCGTCTATAACGGTTCCAGGCTTTACTTTTTCTGGATCTACCCTGACAAAGACAGCTTCGTCTTTATAGTATTTTCTTGTGTCCGGTCTGTTTTGTACTTCGTAATGACCGTTTTGCATGCTCCATGCTTTTGATAAGTGAGCCGCTGTCTCTGGGTTTTTTTCGCTGCCGACAACGATGACCAGGGGTTTGCCTTCGCGGGCGGCTTGATTGGCTGCCTCGGCAAAATTATTCTGGTTCCAGTTGGTCTGCGGTGCCACTTCGCCTTTCACTATCTGACTGTGTTCTACCCTGCCGCTATTGCAGTCGAGCGAACTGCGCTTACCGTAGGCTTGGTCGCAAGACGAGCTAGATCTTATGGAATGTTCCTGTCCTCTATAGATTGAGGGCTGACAGCCGAAATCAAGTTCACGGCATTGGTTCTGTCTGTTGTTAGCGACTCGTCCATCGCAGCCATAGGCCTGGGGCTGAAAATTCGGCTGGCAATTGTTTGTTGCATCTTGGCAGTCGTTGCCTTGATATTCTTGGTGTGAACCACGGCAGCCGCCGCGAAAAATTCTGCCTAACAAGCCCATGGTAGAACCTCGGTATTTCAATTTTGTAGGGGGTGTAGGCTCAAGTTATGACAAAAAAGTTGCAATGTTGTTGCAGACTGGACGTACTTTCTGTCAGTGGCAGATAAAAGTTCGGTTTGAGCGCAGGGGGCGGGTATAACCACAATAATGAAAGCAAGGGTTTTATGGCGCTAAAACCAAACAAGTCGAGATTCAGCATCAATAACCTCTCTCTAAAGACTAGGGGTGTTTTGCTGGTCTTTATTCCGCTTTCCATCCAGTTTTTGCTTAGTATTGTGCTTGCCGTATTTGAAGTGGAAGCAGAGGCGGCTGAGCGCGATCAGCGCCATTCTTTCGAGATTTTGTATGAAGTTAGCATGATTGAGCGCAAGGTCTATCAGCTTGTCATGGAAATAGTTGTATTTACCACTTTTAGGCGCGCCGACTCGATGGCCCAAATGGACCGTATGCGCAATGAGCTGCCGCAGAGTTTTACCGGGCTAGACGCTCTTGTGAAGGACGATCCTAAGCAAGTACAGAATGTGGCTGAGTACAAAAGAACAGTCAGCAACTTTCTTACTTCGGTTAAGGGCATTCAAGACGCCTTGGCCGAGGGCGATAATATGTACGCCGCTGTTCTGGCTAAGAAAGTGAGAGATCAGCTTTATGGAGCATCTTTTCTAGACAAGTCGTACAAAATCAGATTCCTTGAGCAAGAGCGGCTAGGCATAGAACATAAGGAGCTTTATCAGCGGCGTGGACCAATCAGGTTTTGGATCTTCTTTGGTTTGGGGTTGAATACTCTGGCTGCGGTGATTGGTTCTGTAGTCTTTGCCGCCGACCTGACCAGGCGCATTTCAATAATTATTGCCAATACCGAAAAGTTGACTATGGGAAAGCCGATGGCTGCACCGATGCTGGCTAAAGACGAGATTGGCAAGCTCGACAGGGTTTTTCATCGCATGGCCGGCGAACTTGACGATGCAGTCAAGCGCGAGACCGCCCTGGTTGAAAATGCTGCCGATGTCATCTTTAGTATTGATGCCAACCTCATGTTTACCTCGGTGTCGCCTGCTGCTCTAACTTTGTGGGGCTATGAAAGTGAGGAATTGCTTGGCAAAAGACTGATGAGCCTAATACCGAGGGCTTCTCAGGAAGCGACAAGCGACTTTCTGATGCGGGTGCGTGAAGAAAATGGTTCTCGGAGTTTTGATGTGCCGGTGCTTTGTCAAAACGGCATGGCAAAAGACTTTGTTTGGAACGTGCATTATTCAGAGGGCAAGAAGAGTTATTTTTGCGTAGCCCATGACGTAACGGAAAGACGCCGAATGGAGCGGGCTAAGCAAGATTTTGTCAACATGGTTTCGCACGATATACGCACACCGCTATCGAGCATGAAGACTTTTCTTGAGATGGTCGATCATGGCGTTTACGGCGAGTTGAGCCCAGCCGGTAGAGAAAAGTCAAAACTGGTTTTGGGTGCTGCCGCCCGCTTAGTTATGCTAGTCAATGATCTGCTCGACATAGAAAAGATGGAATCGGGGAATCTGGTGCTAAAGCTCAGGGCTGTGCCCGTTGATCAAATTGTAGAAGGTTCGATTGAACTGGTTTCGGGTTTTGCCGAGCAGCAGGGCGTCAAGCTCGAAAGCGCCGACCTGCCAGCTGTCATGGTTTATGTCGATGAAGATAGAATTGTTCAGGTCTTACAGAATCTCTTGGTAAATGCCGTCAAGTTTTCACCGCAAGGGAAGGCTGTTACTGTCTCGGTTTCACTAACCAGAGAGGGTGTCAGGTTCTCGGTGAAAGACCGAGGACCAGGCATTAAGGAAGCATATCAAAGTAGTCTCTTTGAAAGATTCACCCAAGTGGAAGGTGGCGACGGCAAAAAACGTCCTGGCACAGGCTTGGGTTTGGCAATCTGCAAAGAGATTGTCCAAAAACATGGGGGCAAGATTGGCGTAGAGAGCCAGCCTGGCCGCGGCAGTGAGTTTTGGTTTGAAGTGGCTCGGTCTTGATTGTTGAGTTGGCCTTAGTTCTTGAGTCGCTCTTAATTCTTGAGTAAACTGGCTTGCTCTTATTTCTTCTTCTCATAGAGGGCGCCGTCTATTGATATGCGCAATATTCTGCCATTATCGCTAACAGGATAGATGGTGCAGCGCTTACTTTGTCCACCCAAATTGAGAGTGAGATCGTTGCCGTTTATTGTGTAAGTGCCGCGATTACCGCCTTGTAGTCCTATGGTTACGCCACTGACCTTGGTGTCGCCATCTATGCCTGTGGTACTGTCGGTGGTGACGGTGCCGTCTGGATGGAAAGTATAAGTGCCGGCAGCTGTTATAGTAGGCGCTCCGGCATAACTATAGTTACCTGCAAAGACAGTGCCTCTGGCAAAAGAGCCGCTGATGCGGGCGTTTCCGCCAAATTTTTCTACTTTGTTTGTCGGTGCATAGTTCATTTCCATATTTTCGCTGTTCTTCATTTTGAGTAGCCAACTATAGGGGGCGCTGCCGGCGTACGATAGAGTGATTTTGTCACCGTTTATTCCATATTGTCCGCACAGTTCTGGATGTTCGGCTTGTACTTTCGCCCAATTAAAGGCTGAGGGTCCTTCAGGCGGGACGCCCTTATAGAACCTGCCGTCGGGCATAAAGTAATAGTGTTCCTCCCTGTAATTCAAAGAGGTTCCCATCCAAGTCTGCTCATGTCTAAGGTAAAGACCGCTCAACCCTTTGCTGCCGGCAACTGGTTTTGCCGGTCCGGCATTGACCTTGGCCTGATTTTGACTGCCTTTTATCCTAGCTTCAATATCGGCTTGCATTGCTTTCCAGGCGTCGCTGCCTCCGCCTGCGGTGCTACCTTGACTGGAGCTATTCTTCTGACTCTCTTTTATGCGGGCATCAATATCAGCCTGCATCCATTTCCAAGAGTCGCTTGAACTGCGGACCGAGCTTGTATTTGTTCTGTTGTCTGAATAAGCCTTTGAATTGTTGTTTACCCAGATATTTGGCTTGGCATTTGTCTGGTTTTCAGCGTTGGGGGCATAGGTATAGGCCGGTAATGTACGGGCAGAACCGCTGGTAGCAACAGGTTTCTCTTCCTTATGGGCTCCGAAGAGCCAGTTTTCAGGCACTTGATATTCTCCCTTGTGCTCGCCTACGCCAAGCATTCGGATGGTATACATATTGCCACTTTTAGCAATTACCTTGCCTGTTTCCCAGTTCTTTTTTGCACCGGTCACATCGACTAGTACGCTGTCTCCCACTTTAGCGAACTCCTTTACTTGTCCGCTGCCGGTTGAGCCGTAAGCCACCCCGGGTTGCACTGTCGCGCCGCTGGCGGCATCAAAGAACCAAGCTTCCGGAACATAGAATTCGCCTACATATTTTCCGACACCAAGCATTTCAACTTTATAGCCGGCTGCATCTTTTGCCCTTATGGTGGCTGTTTCCCAGTTCTTTCTGGCGCCGGTAATGTCGACCAATACCTTTTCTCCTACTTCTCGGCCCTGCGCCTGGTTAAAAAATCCAGCTAGAGTGAATGCTGTCAGAAGGGTTGAAAAGAGGAGCCTGTTCTTCATTTTGTTTACTTTGTCCTTTGATGCCCATGAAACCAGATAGTGGATAGTGAAAGATAGTCCGAGCTTGCTGGGAATTTGGCATTTTATTCGGAGGTCGCCCGGTATGCATTAAATCTGCAAGACTTGGGGCTGCTTGATATCTAACTGCCTGCCTGGTTGATTTACCGCGCATGCTTCTATCTGTTAGTCTTTATTCATGGCAAAAATATTGGTCGCTGAAGATGACAGGCTAGCTGCAGGTATGCTCAAGGACATGCTTGAGCAGGAGCAGCATACTGTAGAGTTGGCTCATAATGGTCGCGATGCCCTCGACTTGGTTCTCAGTTTTCCTTATGACCTCTTGATTTTGGATCTCGGTCTGCCTGAGATGGACGGCACCGAGGTGCTCGACAAGTATCGGGGCCGAGGCGGTAAGTTGCCTGTGCTCATACTATCCGGTCGCAGTGATGTTAATCAGCGCATTCACGGTTTAGATCTTGGTGCCGATGACTATATGACCAAACCTTATGATGTGCGCGAGTTAAATGCCCGCGTGCGCAGCCTTTTGCGCAGGCAGGTGGTGGCTGAAAACGTATCGAATTTGCTTAGAATGGGCCATATCGAATTAGATACAGCTAGGTGTGAGGTGCTCAAGTCGGGGCAGAAGCTAAAGCTTTTGCCCACCGAATATGCCTTGCTGGAGTTCTTTATGCGCAACAAAGGAAGAGTTTTCAATGCTTCCGAACTTTTGGAGCGGATCTGGAAGTCGGATAGTGATGCTTCTGAAAATGCTGTGCGCACTTACATAACTCGGTTGCGCAAGAAGATAGACGAAGATGGTAAGCCTTCTCTAATAACTTCAGTCTATGGCATCGGTTACAAGATGGAAGAAAACGAAAATAGCTGAATTTGGCTTGATCGGCTGATTTCACCCAAGGCTATTTTTTTCAAATATACATTGTCTTTATTAATATGACGAAAAGACTCTCAGAGCTTGGCTAGAGAGAAATTCTGCAGTTTTTCTCTCATCTTCTTTTCATCGTATTACACCGCTTATCAATTCAGGTTTTTCCACCTCTCTATTTCTTAGGCTGTAAGAGCCGTTTTTCTTTTAAAACACCCAGGAAGCTATCCGAGTCTAAATTCTCTGAACTCATCCATCCCTCGTCTTTATTCTGCATTCGTCTTTCAAGTCGTGCAGAAGATTGGACCGGTGGCTTCACTTCTCAACTTTGCAAATGGAGTAGCACATGAAGAAAGTTCCCGCAGCTATGCCGCAGGGCTCTTTGCCGCGCCTTTTCCTCTTCGAAGAGGCTCACAAGTTTTTCTCCGCCGGTGACGGCGATCCTGCCGCCAACCTGGCGCGCCGCCGTGACGAGATGAAGGCCATACTCGGCGGCAAAGGTGCCGGTCTTGCCGAGATGACTGCTTCGGGCGTACAGGTGCCGCCTGGCTTGACCATCACCACCGCCAACTGCCTCGACTATTACAAGCAGGGCAAGATGCCAGAGGGTCTTTTGCCTCTGGTGCTCGAAAAACTCGCCAAGGTGGAAGAAGTTGTCGGACGCAGACTCGGCGACCCCAGCGCACCGCTTCTGGTGTCGGTGCGTTCGGGCGCTAAGTTTTCGATGCCCGGCATGATGGACACCATCCTCAATCTGGGGCTCAACAGCGAGACGGTGAATGGACTGGCTGCAATCACTGCCAATCCTCGCTTCGCCTTCGACAGTTATCGCCGTTTCATCCAGATGTACGGAAACGTCGTTCTCGGTATCGACAAGGAAGAGTTCGAGCATTGCCTGAGCAAGCTCAAGCTGAGCGAAGGCGTCAAGCTCGATTCGGAACTCTCCGCCGCCGCCCTCAAGAGCCTGGTCGCTTCCTACAAAGAGGTGGTTCTGGCTCGCACCGGCAAGCCTTTCCCCGAGAATGTCCAAGAGCAACTGGCTTCTGCAATCGAAGCGGTCTTCCTCTCTTGGAACAATCCGCGTGCCATCTATTACCGCGATCTGAACAAGATCGACCACAATATCGGCACCGCCGTCACCGTGCAGTCCATGGTCTTCGGCAATCTGGACGACCGCTCGGCCACCGGTGTCTGCTTCACCCGCAATCCCAGCACCGGCGAGAAAACCCTTTTCGGTGAGTATCTCATTCGTGCTCAGGGCGAAGACGTGGTGGCGGGCATCCGCACCCCCGACAAGATCGCCAGCCTGGCCCAGACCATGCCCGATGTCATGGCGCAGCTCTCTGCCACAGTGCAGATGCTCGAGAGCCATTACCGCGATGTGCAAGACATCGAGTTCACGGTGGAATCGGGCAAGCTCTACATCTTGCAGACCCGTGCCGGCAAACGTACCGCTGAGGCTGCCGTGCGTATCGCCGTCGAGATGTTCGAAGAGGGCATCATCGGTCGCAACGAAGCTCTCATGCGTGTCGACCCGCGTGAAATCAACTCTATCTTGCTGCCCAGCTTCGATGCCTCTGCCAAGTCGGCGGCGGCCGAAGGCGGGCGTCTTCTGGCGGTGGGCTTGAATGCCTCTCCGGGCGCCGCCATCGGTGAGGTGGTTTTCGACCCCGATGAAGCCGAACAGCGCGGTAAGAACGGTGAGAAGGTCATTCTGGTGCGGGTCGAGACCTGTCCCGACGACATTCACGGCATTGTGCCCGCCCAGGGGGTGGTCACCTGCCGCGGCGGCATGACTAGTCATGCTGCTGTGGTGGCAAGGGGTATGGGCAAGCCTTGCGTGGCCGGCTGCGAAAGCATGCGCATCGACTCTTCCGCCCAGACCTTCACCGTGCCTGCCCCAGACGGCTCGCCGGCCCGTGTCGTGCGCAAGGGTGAGGTGATCTCTATCGATGGTTCCACCGGCGAGATCTTCCTTGGTGCCATCGAGACGCGGGTGGCTGGGCTGACCAAGCATCTTGCTTTGCTTCTCGACATGGCAGATGCCGTACGCAAGCTCGGTATTCGCGCCAATGCCGATACGCCCTACGATGCTCAGGTGGCTCGTCGCTTCGGCGCGGAAGGCATCGGGCTGTGCCGAACCGAGCACATGTTTATGAGCCAAGATCGACTGCCTGTCGTGCAGGAGATGATTCTGGCAGATGGTGTGCAGAGCCGCATGGCTGCCCTCGACAAGCTCTTGCCCATGCAAAGGCAAGACTTCATCGGTCTCTTCGAAGCCATGGATGGACTGCCGGTGACGATCCGTCTGCTCGACCCGCCGCTGCATGAATTCTTGCCGCGCAAGGAAGAGCTGGTGGAAGAGGTGCGGGCTTTGGAAGCTCGTCTTGGTGACTTAAACCGGCACAGCCGCCGCAAGGTGCGCAATGCCGTCGGTCGGGCCGAAACGGCACTGGCTGAAAAGCGTGCCTTGATCGCCAAAGTTGAACAGTTGCACGAAGTCAATCCGATGATGGGTTTGCGCGGTTGCCGGCTTGGCTTGGTCTTTCCCGAGATCAATGTCATGCAGGTGCGTGCCATCTTTGAGGCGGCTGTCGACTGCTCGCGCCGGGGCATCAAGGCTCAGCCCGAGGTGATGATTCCGCTCATCGGTGATGTGCAAGAGCTGAACGCTGCTCGCGCCGTCTTCGATGCTTGCGCCGCTCAGGTGATGCAAGAGGCCGGTCTCAAGGTCGACTACAAGTTCGGGACCATGATCGAAGTGCCTCGTGCGGCTCTTACCGCCGACGAAATCGCTGAAGTGGCCGAGTTCTTCAGCTTCGGCACCAATGACCTCACCCAGATGACCTATGCTTTCAGTCGCGATGACGCCGAAGGCAAGTTCTTGCAGCACTATCTGGAGGGGGTCGATGTCTTGGGGCAGAAGCGCAAGATCTTCAAGGAGAACCCCTTTGTGGTTCTCGACCGCAAGGGCGTCGGCAAGCTCATGCGCATGGCTGTCGACTCTGGTCGCTCGGTAAGGCAAGACATCAAGCTGGGTATCTGTGGTGAGCACGGCGGTGACCCGTCGTCCATCGCTTTCGCCCACGAGCTTGGTCTCACCTATGTCAGCTCCTCGCCCTATCGGGTGCCGATTGCCAGGTTGGCAGCGGCGCAGGCTCAGATCGAGGCTGATGAGCGAGGTGGTCAGACGACGCAGCGCGATAAGTAGCAAGCGTTGAAAGAGAGGGGATGGTCAAAAGCCATCCCCTTTTTTTGCCTTTGCCTCTTGACATCTGAGGCGCTTACATTCCCACTTATATGCCAAGTTCATTCTGAAGGATGTCTAGTTTCTTCTTTCGGGCTAGGGCTTTTTCCTTTTGACCCAAGCGCTCATATAATTTGATTAGCTCTAAGAGGGGCTGTGGAGCGTTAGGATAGCGATTGCAGCACTCAATTAGGACGGTTTCTGCCTGTTTGGCATTGCCCAATCGAAAATGGATAACAGACAATCTGATGTCGTTTTTAAAGCCGATGGTCTGAGCACCAGTGTTTTTCACAACTTTAGTTAGATCGATGACTGCTTTCTCTAGATTGGCTCTGCCTCCTACTTCGCTCAGGCAAAAGGCGCGGTCGCTCAGGATTATATTGTTACTTGGGTTGAGCTTTACGAGCAGATCTGCTGGTTTTAAGGCTTCCGCAAATCTACCCGCGTCTTTGAGAACTCTGAGAGTGGTTCCCAAAACGTATATGTTGTCTGGGGCAATTGCAAAAGCTTTGTTTGCTTCTCGGCAGGCTTCTTCGGTGCGCGATAGTTGAGCCAGAATCCTTGCCTTTATTGCCAGAGCATGACTGTCGTTTGGCAGCTTGCGCAAAACCAGGTCGATTTCTTTCATTGCTGGTTCGCTCTCATAGATTTCAGCCAGCATTCTGCCTTTCCAGGCGTGCAGATAAATTCTCTCGGGGTATCTACCGATTTCAGCATCGATCTCGGCTAGAGCTTCTGTTCTCCCACCTCTGCGGTGAAAGAGATCCCAGATATTGTTTACTTTAGAATCTAATTGCCCCTGGTATTCTGTGGAACTATATGTAGTGGCGTCCAGATTGTCTTTTTGATTGCCTTTTAGCTTGCCGTTTTGCGGTGCGCCAACTGCTATATAATCAGCACTGAAGAGCATCGCGCTAATTACCATTACCCAGGGCAAGACAGACTTGTACTTCGCTCTGCTGATTTTGTTTCCTCTCTAGTAGAGATTCCCCTTAAAAGACCACTGTTTCCTTCATTTTCTTGCCCATTTTGGCCAATTTCGAATTGGCTTCTTGTTTGACAAAGGCTTTTGTAACCGGCATGCCCTCTTTGGCTTCTTCAACAAAGGCACGGGCGAAAGTACCGTCTTCTATATCACTCAATAGCTTTGCCAGTCGTCTTTCAGAATCAGCATTGATTATCCTTGGACCTGCTAGGGCAGAGCCATACTTCGCTGTGTTTGAAATTGCACTGCGCATTCCGTCTATGCCTTGGCTGAAAAGCAGATCGGCAATCAGCTTTACTTCCTTTAGGCAGGAAATATAGGCTAGTTCAGGCTGATAACCCTTATCAATTAGAGTCTGGAAGCTTGCTTTGATTAGCTCGGGCATGCCTCCACAAAGTACTGCTTGCTCGCAAAATAAGTCGGTGACTGTTTCTTCTCTGAAGCTGGTCAATATCGCCCCGGCCCTGGTGCAGCCTATGGCATGGGCGTAAGCAAGGGCTGTGGCTAGTCCTTGCCCTGAGCTGTCTTTGTCTACGGCAATAAGAGCAGGCAGTCCTTTGCCTTCCAAATAGAGCGATCTTACCTGTCGCCCTGGCCCGGTTGGCGCGACGAGCACTATATCGGCTTTATCTGGTAGGTCTATGGTGTGATTGCTTATGGCAAAACCGTGGGCGAAAACAAAGGTCTTATGTTCTTTCTGTTCTTTAAGAACAGGCAAGATAGCCTTGCTCATCACAGGGGGCATAGCTTCGTCGGGCAAAAGCAAAGCAATAACATCTGCCCTGGCAACAGCTTTTTCTATGGGCTCGACCGGCATACCGTCGCTTTCTGCCTGCTGCCAGGCTTTGCCATCTCGTCTTGCAGCCGCCAAGACATTTATGCCGCTGTCTTTCAAATTGAGAGCATGTGCTCTGCCTTGATTGCCGTATCCCACCACTGCCACTGTTCTATCTTTAAGGGCGGCGAGATTGGTTTGCTCTGCATAATAGACTTGGGCGCCATGTTTGCTTTCTTTGTGCATGTTATTTTCTTTCGAGTTCTTTTGCGACAATCTAGTTATTGTAGCGGCTGAAAACTTGCAGGGCGAGCAGGCCGATTTTGGTAGTGGTGGTAGTGTCACTAAATGTTGCTCGGACCCCTCGCCAAGATTAAATGATGAAACGCAGTAGGCAGTACTACTTGGCAAAACATTAAAACTTAGGGTAGATCGCGACCGAAGAATTTCAGGTTAAACCTGTTCGTTTGGTCTTGTCTTCCCGATGGTTTCTTTCTATGCTTTACGGGTTGTATAAAGCTTTGCTTCTATCAAAGAGGTGGCAGTTCTGAGTTTTCTTGAGAACGCAATAGAAATGGAAAAGGTCTCCGGCGCTGCTTCGGCAGGTGCAGTCAGTGAGATCACAAGTTCTGAAACAAAAACAGCCCAAGTGACAATCGTGGGCGACCAGCCTAGTGTGCTGGCTTTAGCAGAGCTTCTTGCTTCTGAACATTCTTCTTATCGAATAACAGCCCGCATAATTACTGGTCTTTTCGAGGGGCAGAGCAAGCTCAATTCTCTTCGAGCCGTAAAAAGGCACTTGGCTGCCAGGCTTAATGAAGAGGCTCTTGAAGATGCTAAACGGCACTCGCGCAGTCTCTCATCATGGACAGGCAGAATTGGTTTAGGCGGTTTAGCGGACGGCTTGGATAGTCCAGCTAGGGTGCTTTTAAGCTTGGCTGATGCGGCCAGAACTGCTTCTGGTCTTGCTGCAGACGAGCACATTGAGCAATCTATCGACGCTGTATCGGTTCTCCGACGCGAGAATGTGCTTGTGCAAAACCTGGAAGAATTTGATGATGATCCTGGTCGTGACTATAGTCAGTCCTTTATTTTTGCTTGTAGCTCCAGTGCCTACGCTGCTTCTCTCGATTTGTTGTATCCCTATATCACCGAGGGTAGTACCGTAATTTTGCTCGGTGCTCCACTCTTTGCCGCCCTCGAATTTAAACATCAACTGGCTCTCAGGGCTGGTCGGCAAATTCAAGTCAATGTACTGGAAATGGATTTTCCTTTTGCTGCAGTGAGCGGTGAGATAGATACTGCCATCAAGACAGTTTCTTGTCTGCGAGCCAATGTAGCGGCTGGTTCTCTCAATGAGACCAGGCGCTCGCTTTGGTTGGCGAGCCAGTTGTGTAGTGAAGTCATACCTGCCAGCGGCTTGATTGAGCGCGCTTTGCTCGATGTGCATTCGATTTTGCGCCCTGTCTTTATCTTGTCTGCCCTGCTCGGTGGTAGAGTCGAGTCCTTGGGAGATTTGTCAAGACTCTTGAACAGAGCCAATCTTTCTTTGATTGTGCAAATTGAACAAGAGTTGACTGCTCTAGCTCAAGCTGTTCGTTGTCGTCCTGTAGATTTTGCTGCTGCCTTGAGAGAGGAAGTGGATGGGCGGGAGACCCAGGGTCCGGTTTGTGATGTCACCCTGGCTGAAGCAATAGTATCGATAGGCGGCACCTGGTTTGCTGCTCAAAAAAATTGGTCCTATAGTTTTGCTCAGGAGACCTTGAGCCGTTATGTTGGTGAGTTTTTGGTTCCTCTCACCCAGCTTGGGCAGATGGTGGGCGTGCGTGTACCGTCCATAGAATCCATGGTGGTCATGGCTGCTTCGGTGGGTGCCAGCGAACTGGCTGGTTCTACTAGGCAGCTGGACACTAATACGGTCGGTTTGCCCAGAGAAGCTCTCACCGATCTGGCTCTCTCGCGCGGGCTTGGCTTCTAACTCACCAGTTGAGATTCTGAAATGCCCTTAAACAGAGCGTTGCCAAGCGGTAGCGCTAGCTCGCGTAGCTCTCGGCGCTTGTGCGGCATGGTTTTCAAGGTTTTCGATTGAATTTTAATAATTCAAGCGAGATCAATTGTCATGATTGTTGAAAGAGATAAGCTCCTTTTTCTAGTTTTATGGTCCATTTCCTCTAACGACAAATAGAAAGCTCTCCTCAAGTAATCTCCGCTCTCATCCCTGCTCTTAATGTTTCCACTTGGAAACTGTTCAAGCACGTGCACTTTGGTGGCGTCCTTGGGCTGCATTTGGGAACTTAGCGCGGTGAGTCTGGGCGAGAAGTTTTGCGTCTGTACTCTCGTCTCGCAGGAGTCGAGAACTTAAGGATGCTTTCTATCTCCGAGAGGTCCTCGGAAAGGAATGGAGCCCGGCGCAGGCCGCGACGTTGTCTAAGTCGCCGCCGCGCTCGGTTTGCTGCGTCGCAATAAAAAGCACAGCAGCGTGTCAAAACCCAAAAAGTTAAAGGGGGCACGCAATTATGTCCTTTATCGAAAACGATTCTGTAATCGAGCGGTTGAAACCAGCAGCCATCACTGCTGTGACCGACCGCGAAATCTGGGAACATCTGCTCACTCCGACGGTCAAGGGCATCCTTGGTCCGGTCGTGCGCAGCCACACCCCTCGCTGGATCGAAACCACCAAAGGTGTTTTCCCTGGCGATGAAGTTACCAATCTGAACGGGCACAAGCTCCGAGACGCCGCCGGCGTCTTGCGTGATGACTTGCTGCGCTATCCCTATGTTCATCACTTGTACCGTACCGAGAATGGCGCGGTCGTCATCAAGCGAGACCCCCAGAAGGTATGGGTGGCTTGCTGGTTTGGTGATGTAGAGAAGGGCAAGGGCGAGCTCATTTTCAAGGCTGCGCTGCGCGACCGTCGACACGACGGCACCAGTCTGGCCAACGATTGTTCGCTCCTCGACTTCTCTTACTCCAACCCCGACTACCACAGGCCTCTGAGCAACACGCTCAAGTCGGTGGAACTGTCTATTTACGGTTACATGCCTGGTTCGCGCATCGTGGACGGCTGCGGCGACGAAGAACTCGATCGCTTCGTGGCCAACCCCAACAAGTTCCTGTCCGACCCGGATCGGTACCTGGCGCTGTTCAACAGGGCAATGCAGACCAAGCGAGCTCCTGGTCAAGCCATGGCTCCCATCCCCGATGTCTCTCGTCATGCTCTGCCTGGTTTCGAACACCTGGCTCGCAAGTACGGGTACGACCTCATCGAGATGGCGGCCAGTTACTACCATGTCTCGCGTTGGGCGACCGCCGGCGGTTACCTCTTCGCCTCTTCTGCTCAGGAAGATGCGGTCTCGCGCATGGGTCGCGGGTTGGATGATATTCGTCAATCGGGCTATCCCCTCACCCGCACGCAGCAGTCCTGGGTTGTGGCTTTGCAGAGCCTGCGCCCGGTCTTGAAGATTCCCCCCGCTTTGCGTTTCGAGGAGGGTGAAAGTTCGGAGACTCTGCAGTGGCCGCAGGACAACACCAGCGACCGCTGTCTCTGGATGTACAAGTGTCTCTCTGAGAAGGCCCAGGGTTTCAAGCCCGACATGGTTTTCGCAGATGGCGCTGCTGGCAAGTGAAAGCTGGAGCGCTCGGTCATCATCGAGCGCTCCAGTTCGTTTAATTCGGCTGCTGACCTTCTGTGGGGGCTCTCGCTTAGCCTCCCTAAACATTTCTGACTTCCTGATTGGAGTCTGGTTATGACAATCAAAAAGAAACTGAACATTCACGAGATGCTCAGCCCCGCACCGATTGTCAGTCTGTCGCCGGAAGAAATCTGGAACGAACTGGTCACACCTCAGGTGAAGGCCATGCTCGGTCCGGTGGAATCCGTCAAAGTCACTACCCGTGATACTGTGATCGGCGATTTTGCTGGGGATGAGGTGACCAATCTCAACCAGCACGTCATCGACGGCAGCACCAAGAAGGTGCGTTACCCGTACGTGAACTGTTTCTACAAGACTCAGTACGGCGCGCTGACCATCAAATACGACCGCCTCAAGATCAAGGTTTCCGGCTGGTTCGGAGACTTGCGATCGCCGCAGCTCATCTTCAAGGTGGCGCTGCGCGACAGGCGTAACGACGGCACCCGTGCCGCAAACGATTGCTCCCTTATCGACTTCATCGGCTACGATGAGGCGATCAATGCTCCGCTCTCACTGCCCGGCATGCCGGAAGAGAGCCGCTCGGTGGAGCTGTCGGTCTACTCATTCATGCCCGGATCTCGGGTGGTGGATGCCTGCGGTGATGAGGAACTCGACCGGTTTGTCGAGAATCCTTTCCGTTTCGTCGGAGAACCCCAAAAGTTCCTCGAACTCTTCAAGCGTGCTTGGAAGTCGAGTCGCTCACCGGGTCAGTACGGCAATCCCATCCCTGATGTGGCCAAGGCGCTCTTGCCTGTCTTCGACGACATGGCGCGACGCACCGGCTACGACTACATCGAGAACTGCTCCAGCCACTACCATGTGTACAAAATCACTGAGTGGTGGGGTTATCGGGTTTCCGACCCGAAAATGGCGGCTCTCATGGAGGAGTTCAACAAGGGGATCAAGAAGCTCAAGGAGAGCGGGGTGAAGCTGACTCGCCAGCAAGAGTCTTGGGTCTGCGTGATCCAGAGTCTGCCGGATGAGTTCATTCCCGCTGAGCTGAACCTGCATGGTCCCAAGTGGCCGCAGGACAACATCTCCGCCTTCAATCTCTGGATGCACAAGCCTCTTTCCGACCGCGCCATTGCTCACGCAAGCGCTGCCGCGAAGAGCTCGAGCTGAGCAGAGAGGCACCTTTAGTTCTAGCGCACCCTGCTTCCTCTTCCGGTCAAAAAACGGGGCGGAAGCAGGGTGCCATTTTCCAGAGAGGAGTACGTGCCCATGCGCCAAAACGGCGTTCGCAAGGGTGATATCCGTGGCAATCGAGGTGGCTCTGTCTTTGCCGGTCTTCGCGGCAGGGAAGTGGCGCTCTCGTCGATCATGAATGCTTTCGACCAGACTTGGGCGAAGCGCAAGCGCTTTGCTGCTGGAAATGTCGGCACCGGCATGCTCGTCATGCTCATCGGTCTGCCTGCATCTGGCAAGAGCACGCTCACTGAGGCTTTCGAAAGCCGCGGTTGGTTGAGGCTCAACAAGGACTCCATTCGCAAGGAACTCTACGGCGACGAAGCGATTCTCGGCGATCCCAAAGAGGTGAACCGGGTTTTCTACGAGCGTCTGGAAGAGGCTTGCCGGCAGTCTCGTCGGATTGTGGTCGATAACCTCAATCTCAATCAGTTCTACCGCAAAGGGCCCATAGCCACTGCCAGAGAGCGCGGCTATGTCGATATCACCAATATCGTGCTCGATGTGCCGGTAGATGAATGTGTGCGACGCAATGCGTTGCGCGCCAGGCAAGTGCCTGAGGCGGTTATTCGTCAGCATGCAATGACACTCAAAGCCGGCTTTCCCAGCCAGGCTGAGGGGCGTCTTTTGGTTCTGGCGAATGCCCAGTCGCAGGACGGTGCATCGATCAATCGCAATCGATTTGTCGTAAAGCGCTCACGTGCGCCTTTGATCGTTCGCGCGTAGCTCTGCTTCGGCGGCGGCAAGAGGCAGTTTATTTTGTTTTGCTCAATGAAACCAACTGAGAGGGCGAACTGGTTCGACGCTTGTCGGCGGAGCCTTTCGCTAAGGTTGTATGACAAAAGTTCTGGTCCTGAATAGCTCGCAAGAGCCACTCAACATCTGTGACTGGAGACGAGCCCTCTCGCTTATCACTGCCGGCAAGGCCTCCGTGCTCGAAAGCTATGACGCTAATGTGCATGGTTCGGACAAACGAGCAGCAGTGATAATGCTCAAGCGCCCCTATCCTCTTGCCGGACTGTATGCCGGATTGGACAAGCGCCCGCCGCCGAGGTTGGCTCCATCTCGCAGAAACATCTTGCACCGTGACGGCTACACTTGCCGTTACTGCAAGGCTCACGGTCCTGCGGTGACTCTCACCCTTGACCATGTCACCCCTCGTTGTCAGGGCGGCAAGAACAGCTGGGAAAACCTGGTCACGGCTTGCTCGCGCTGCAACAACAAAAAGGGCGGTCGCAACCTGGAGGAATCCGGTATGTTGCTCACGCCCGTCCCTCACTATCCCACCAATGTCGCGGCTTTCAGGGCTTCAATGTTCCGGAAGCTGGGCATGAGTCATCCCTCCTGGGAGAAATATCTTCCCTAGACAACCTGGACTCCAAAGGAGAAAACCATGAGTTGCAAATGCTCACCCAACTGTGCGGTGACCGGCTCGGTGCTGGTCACTGTCAATGCGGCTTCGGTCGCAGATGCGGAAGCTCTGGCTAAGAGCCTTCCCAATTTCACCTATGACGATCCGCCCGGTGCCTTCGACATCGGCGGTGGTCAGTACATGTTCAGCGGGCACGCTTCGGCACCCCTGAATCACGGCTCGATCGTTTCGGTCTGCCCCAACGGCCAGGCGCATGCCATCGGTACGGGGACGGTCTGATTCGCCGACGCGAAAAACCGATAGAACGGAGGGGAGCTCACAGTAGCCCTCCTCCGTTCTATATTTTGAGATCAAATACTATAAAGTGTCGTGACAATCAAAAAATCAATTTTGCTGCTTGGTTGTCTTGTTGAGATCTAGCTTTTTAGCGAGTCTTGAAGATGATCTCGCGATTCATTTGCTTGAGTTTGCGCTTTTCCATGCTTGAGTAAAGACTGGTATTCTGCAGCTTTTTGTGACCAAGATAGGTCTGAATTTGCCCTTCGGCAAGACCTTGCGCCACCAGGGCATAGCCCCGACAATGTCTAAGCATATGGGCATGGGTACTGAATTTTAGTCCGGCTTCCTGCCCTGCCCTGGCAACAATCTTGTGCACGGCATTGACAGACAAAGGGCCCAATCTTTCCGAGCAGAAAACAAATTCGCTTTGGGGATATTCTTTGCGTAAGCGGCTCAAAGCCTGGGTTTCGTCTTCCGAAAGCGGATGTTCTCCGGGGATGCCATTCTTGAGGCGGTTTATTTTGACCTTGCCTTTGCCTCTGCTTATCGTAAGGTCCTTCCAACTCAGGGCAGTCACTTCCGAGACCCTAAGGGCATGTTTGTAAGTCATAAAGATCAATAGCGCATCGCGAAAGCCATGCCGACCGGTGTTTGCGGCCGCCTGCACCAGTGCTTCCACCTCGACTGGTGTGAGATATTCACGTTCTCTCTTGTCTTTGTTGTAGGTTTTAGGAGGAGGCTTTCCTTGACTCATCGCCTTGGTCTCATTTCGATTTGGTTTAATCAAAATTTTTCTTCTCTCTATTTTTTTTCTCTCTATTTTTTTCTTTTTGACTTTACCATAAAAAGGCAAGAAAAGAAAACTGGTCGGGAGGTGTAAAGTCCCGACCAGTTTGAGGTTTTAATTTAGCTATTGAGGACGCCTTGGGGTCTGTAAGTATTCAGTATTGATAAGACGCCTGGCTTAGCTGTTTTCTTTTATCCGTGTCCTCTGCCCACGGTGTTGACCTTGATCACCAGACCGTACCAGAGCCCGGAGTCTTTGACAGTGCGCTGCATAGTCTTGCGATCGACATGGACGATGCCGAAAGTCTTAGAAAAGCCTAGTGACCATTCCAGATTGTCCATGAGGCTCCAGGCGAAATAGCCTCGAATGTCCACTCCCGCTAGGCTGGCTTTTTCGAGAGCGCAGATATGGTCATAGATATAGTGCATGCGCTCGAGGTCATGCACCGCCGGCTGTCCGCCCTGTTCAACCACTTCGTCTTTGAGAGCGGCGCCGTTTTCGGTGATATAAATAGGCGGCAGTTTGTAGTCTGCTTTCATCTGAATCAACATGCGGGTCAGCGCGGCGGCATTGATTTCCCAACCCATAAGGGTCTCCTGCGCTGCCGGCACGCGCAGTACTTTGCCGCGACTATTCACGACCTGGCGCAGATACCAGTTGATACCAAGATAGTCGAGGGTCTGGTTGATCAGCTCCATGTCTTCTTGGCTGATAGCTACTCCGTGGCGACGAGCCTCCAGGCTGACCACGCGTGGGTAGCGTCCCTTGAAGAGTCCATCCAGATACCAGGCATAGTTGCGCTGCCAGTGGCGCCGGGCGGCATCAAGAGCGGCTTTGCTGCGGTTGCTTGCTTCGGCCGGCACCAGATTGAGAACGATGCCGACTTGCAAATCTTTGGAATAGCTGCGCAGTGCTTTCACTGCCATGCCATGGGCAAGCATGAGATTATGCCCGACTTGAACACGCAGGCTTGGATTGCGCAGACCAGGCGCCAGTCCTTCACCGATATAGCCGGCCACAATCACTTCCGGTTCGTTGAAAGTGCACCAATGCTTAACCCGGTCGCCGAGCCGGTTGACCACTACCTGTGTATATTCGGCAAAGTGCCGACAAGTCTCACGACTGGCCCAGCCACCTTCCTTTTCCAGAGCGGCGGGCAGGTCCCAGTGATAGAGTGTCAGGTAAGGCTCGATGCCGTTTTTGAGCAGCTCGTCCACAAGGCGCGAATAAAATTCCAGCCCTTCCTGGTTGATTTCGCCCTTGCCGTTAGGCATGATGCGCGGCCATGCCACCGAGAAACGATAGGCTTTGAGACCCATCTTTTTGATCATGGCTACGTCTTCGACCATGCGATTGTAGTGATCGCAGGCGATTTCGCCATTATCGAGATGCGGGCGGGCGTCGAAGTAATCTTCCCAGATGGAGCGACCGCGTCCGCTTTCAGCGCCGATTCCACCTTCGATTTGATAAGCCGAGGTGGATGCGCCCCAGACAAAACCGGGCCGCAGGGCAAAGTGTCTGATTGGCACCTGGCTAGTGCGTGGCTTGAAGACTGGAAAAATAGCGGTATTGTTCGAATCTGTTTTTGTCATTGTTTGTACCAGGTTTGGTGTTTGAGCCAGCCGCCCTTGAAGCCGGCTTTAGTGAGGGCTTTGCGCAGCACCGGGTCTCGGCGTGTGTGGCGCCAGACGAAATCGCTGCGGTGATTTTCGAACATCAGGACAACCGGGCCTTGGTCGATAGCCAGTCTGTCGTCGGCTATCCAAGGCTGGTTTTTCTCTTGGCCGGAGGCAATTCCGTAAGAGGCATTGAATGCATCGGCGAAGCCGTGCAGCGAGTAAAGTCCAGGCTTGTTCAGCCAATGACGCGCCGTGCGCAAGACCAAAGCCGGCTTGAAAGGCAGAGAGGCCAGGGCGGCTGTGGGGGCGATGGTGCCGTCGTCGAAGCCGGTAATGCCGCGTTCGCTATAATGGCGAAATTCGTGGCTTTCCTTCTTGCTGTCAGAGTTAGGTACTGGACCCGGTCCATCGCAGGCGGTCAGACCCCATTGCAGAGGTCCATAGCCGACAAAACCCTTCTTATTTTCCACTGCATAAGCATGGTGGGCAAGCACGGCGCGCTTGCTATTTTCAAAATAGTCAAAGCCCAGCTGCCTATTGGTTTCGTCTTTGATGCCGCGAAAGTCGATGAAGCAATGCGGGTACTGATAGCAAAAGAGGGGCATGCCCGGCATCGAGATATGCTTCTTTGGCTTGTCAGCTGTGATATAGCGGCTGCAGAGCGCCTGCCAACTTTGGGCGGGCACGGCATAGCGCTTAGAGCCCAGCGCCAAAATATAAAGCAGAAGCGCTTCGCTATAGCCCGAGTAGACGCTCTTGATCAGTCCATTTTCAGGGGTCCAGCCATGTCCTATTTCGCCGTTTTCGCGCAGCAGCCAGTTCCATTCCACCCGCTCATAGAGAGCTTCCGCCAGGCGGCGAATCTCTCTTTCCTCTGCCCTTCTGCCTCGATAATAGGCGGCTGCAAAACGCACACCGGCCATAAGCAGAGCAGTGTCTATAGAAGACAATTCTGAGTGCCAGAACTGGGGTGCTGTGGCTCGCAGCCCTGTATTGGGGTCGAGGAAATGATAAAAGAAGCCGCGATAACCGCTCACTCCCTGGGCGGCTTCACCCTGCGGACTGTCATGCAAGAGACGCAAGACCTTGAGGGTATAGTCCAGGGCTTCTTGTCTTGAGATCCAGTTTCTTTCGCTGGCAGCGGCATAGGCCGGTAAGGCGAAACCCACACCGGCGATGGTGGCAGGTGCACCGGGTCGGGTGCGATCTAAGATCAGCCCGGTGCTTTTGTTCTGATAGTCCACGAAATACTGGAAGTGAGCGCGGCTGAGGCTCTCCATCAAGAGTTCGTTATTTGCTTTGGCTGTTTTCATCGGTTAATCCCCGAGTCTTATTCGCTGGCAAGTAAGAAATTTTGTGGCTGGCTGAGGTCTGATTCTCGGGCATAAGTTCGAGCAGTAGGCTGTGATAGCCTTTCAGGCTTTCTTTGTGACCGACGGAAATTAGGGTGGTGCCTTTCTCTTGCAAGAGATCGAGCATCAGCTTCTCGTTCTCTGCGTCCAGCGCGCTGGTGGCTTCATCAAGGAAGATCATGGTCGCTTGCGACAGCAGGGCTCGCGCTATGGTCAGGCGTTGCTGTTCGCCGATGGAGAGCATTTCGCGCCATTCTACTTCTTTATCCAGACCAGCGGCTCGCTCGTCCAGCCCTGACAGATTGACGAGTTTGAGCACCTCTTTCAGCTTGTCCTCTGCTGCCTGGTCGCTGGCAAAGCGCTGTCGATACTCATGGGGCATGAGCGGATAGAGCAGTGCCTCGCGCAAAGTACTGCGTGGCACATAAGGGCGCTGAGGCAGGAATAGAGTCTGTTCTTCGCGAGGCAGTTCGACTTTGCCCTGACCGCTTTCCCAGATGCCGGCGATGGCACGCAATATCGATGACTTGCCGCTGCCGCTCTTGCCCATGATGAGCAGGTTTTCGCCAGGCTTGATGGTCAAGTTGAGCTTGTCCACCAAAAGGCGACCGCTGTCGGGCACAATCACAGTCAAGTCTTGCAAGCTCAGGCGCCCGTCGTCTGAATGGCTGCGTTCTATCTTGCTGCTCTTCAGGCGGCTGGCGTCCATTTCATCGAGGGTCTCGACGAAAGAGCCGAGGCGGTCGATATTTGATATAAAGGCTGAAATGCCTGTAAATTGACCAATCAATAGGGTCATGCCGCCAAAGACTTGGCCAAAGGCTATGGCAGCTTGGGTCAGCTCTCCAAATTGCATGCTGCCGGCAAAATAAAGCGGTGCAATCACCGCCGCAGGAATGAGCACGATTAGGCTGTTGAAATTTTGGGTGAAGATTGTGATGTTCCGCTGCAAGATCATCATCGACTCTAGGTTGATGATCGCTTCAGCCAGCCTTTTCAGAACCACTCGCGACGAACTTCTTTCGCCTCGGTAAAAGGCGATTGTCTCAGCGTCTCTTCTCACCTCGGCAAGGGTGTAACGCAGGTCGGCTTCTCTTTTGGTATGTTGAAACTGCAAGCCGACAAGACGTTTGCCAATAAAAATCGTCAGTAGGCAGCCGATAAGCGAATAGAGAATCGCCACCACAGTCAGTGGCGCCGAGATAAACCAGAGAACACCTAGAAAGCTTACCACTGTCACCAAGGCATCTAAGCAGGCGATGAAAAGCCCCACTGCTGAGTTGCAGAAAGTCTCAACGTCCTGCGACATGCGTTCGTCAGGGTTGTCGATTTCGGGGTGGGTGGTGAGGCGATAATAGAGCTTGTTTTTGAAATAACGCTCTAAGAAATGCTCGGTCAGCCATTTGCGCCAGGTGAGTGCTAGCTTGGTGCGCAGATACTGATAGAAAACTACCACAGGTGAGCCGCCTATCATGGTCAGGGCATAGGCAAACAAATAAAACTGAAAGCCGGCTGCATCTTTAGCCTGCAAGGCTGTGGTGAACTTGCTGGCGATGTAGCTGACAAAGACATTCACTCCTGCCGTTAGAGAGAGGAGTGCCAGTACAGAGGCCAGCAGAATCAGACCTTTCCACTTTAGGTTGGAGGTCCAGAAAGGCTTGCCTATACGCATGAGGCGTCTCAACTTGAGACGCACGAGGGCTTGAGTATTCATAACAGATACTTTCTATGTCGACGCTAGCGGCTCAGGCAGCACAAACTCTTTCGCTCGCGGCGAATGGTTTATGTTTGTTCTAGATGGTCTGGCTTTCGGTCGTTAGTAGGTCGATTTGCTTAGAAAGAAAAGTTGTCTCTATTTTCCTACAAGATCTTCAGATGCTTTTTCCAACACTTAGCATCTCTATAAGCTAAGAGTGCGGTAATTTCTAATGTTTTCTAAGTTTCTACCTGCGGCTTTCTTGGCAAGCTTTTGATTAGGTACTACAGAAAATAGTATAACTCGGCAAAATTTTTCGGTTTCAGTTTAGGTAGGTTTTTCGCTTACTTTGAGCCGATAGGAGGCGCAAGTCAGCCAAAAGCTCGACTTGCGCCTCCATCGTTGCAGTTATGCACTAGATGGCACCGGCTCGGTAAAGCAGGTGCCGGACGGCCTGATGGTGCGCTTCCCAGGCTCTTGGTCCGTAGCCGCCTGCAAACAGCATCACCAGCGGTATCTCGCGTTCCACAAAGGTGTCGATGATGGTCTCATCGCGCTCCTTCATGGTGGCGAGGGGCAGGCTGAAGCCTTCGCCTGGGTTGAGCTGTCCATATTCGTAGGCATCGGCGCCCTGTACGAAAATGACCAGATCGGGCTTGAAGCCGGAGAGAGCCTTGGCAATAGCCTGACGTAAGCCCTCCATATAAGCCTGCGGCGTGATGTCCTTCTTCACAGCCAGGTCCAGTCGGCTCTTTTCTTTGTGAAAGGGCCAGCCCTCTTTGCTGTGCACATCAAGGGTGAAGACCGAGTCGTCGCCCTCGAAGATCTTGCTGGTGCCATTGCCCTGGTGAAAGTCGGTGTCGATGATGAGCACTTGCTTTACCTTGCTGCAGCTTTGCAAGACCCTCACCGTCACAGCGATATCATTGAGCAGGCAGAAGCCGTCGCCGTGGTCGGCATAGGCGTGATGAAAGCCTGCACCGAGGTTGGCGGCAAGACCGTTTTTCAGGGCAAGCTGGGCTGCTGCCAGTGAACCTCCGGTCTTGAGGCGGTATTCGCGGTAAAGGCGACGCAGGAGTTTGCGATTTTCGGCGGTATCCGCAAGCGCTTTTGTGCCAAAAATCTTGGCCCAGGCTGCCGGCTTGAAAAGACTGCGCAGATAATCTTGGCTATGCACCAGCGCTAGCTCTTTGAACCTGACCGGTTTGGGTTTTGTCACCCAGCCCTTGTTGTTCTCACCGAACTCTCGACTGAGCTCGGCGAGCACTTTGGCGCCGCGGTCTTGAGCAAATGAAACTTTCGTACCTAGCTTTTGCAGGTCGGATACATAGGTGGAATCGAAGACGAGAACAGGTTTCCCGGCCATGACGTTCCTCATTTTCTTGTTATTGTTGCTGTCCCTGTCGGCCTTCTATTGAGGGCTTGCGCGCTCTTTTTGAAGGCTTGAATTGAGGACTAGATAAAAAAGAAGCTCTCTGAGACCAGATAGAAAAGAAAAGTATTTACAGCAGCCTACTAGATGCCCGGCGGCCAGTTGAAGTGTCGCTCATCAGTAACTTTGACCAACTAGGCTTCGAACTTGGCCTAGCTCGTACATCCTGAAAACTATTTTTTGTCTTTGTTGAGGAAATGCAGGGCCGAACCGGCCAGCAAGGCTGCTCCAGTTTTCAAGCAATCTTCGGCAATATCAAATCTTGGTGTGTGCAGGTTTCTAGTATCTCCTTCGATCTGCGCACCCAGTACAGCAAAACAAGCCTTTGTTCTCTGGCAATAAAAGCTAAAGTCTTCCGAACCAAGCTGCAGTGTAGGTTCGACAATATTCTCTTTGCCAACCAATACTGAGGCTGTCTGACGCACAGCATCAGTCATAAGAGCATCGTTAATGAGGGGCGGATTTTCGTTTTTGTAGTGCAGTTGAAAGTCGCCGCCCAAGGCTCTGACAATTTCGAGCGATCTTTCAAGCTCTCTGCAAATAAGCTCATGCAAATTGGGTTCGAAGTATCTTGCCGTGCCGGTAATTTCAACAGCTTCGGCAATAATATTGGGCGCATAGGTGGTGGAGCGCATGCCGCCTAGTGTTAGAACGCAGGGGCTGAGAGCCGATTTGCGCCTTGAAACAATCGTTTGTATTGCCTGCACTGCTTGGGCGGCTAGTACGATGGCATCTATGCCGTCTTCTGGATAGGCGCCGTGTCCACCTTTGCCTAAAATCTTTATTTCGAAGGTATCGCAGGCGGCTAACAGAGCGCCCTCTTTCAGACCGATCATGCCTAAGGGTAGGTTGGGAAAAACATGCAGACCTACTAAGGCTTCAATGCCTTCTAGGGCGCCGTCTTCCATCATTAGTGAAGCTCCGCTTTTGCCATCGGCATTGGTGCTTTCTTCGGCTGGTTGAAAGAGAAAACGTATTTGTTTGCCATAGTCGGGCAAAAGCCCAGCATCATTCAGGTCGGCTAAGATCATGGCGGCGCCTAGGGCGCAGGCGGTATGGGCATCGTGCCCGCAGGCATGCATTACACCTGTATTAGTAGAACAGTAATCGTGCGCATTGTCCTCGGTAATGGGCAGAGCGTCCATATCGGCTCTTATTCCCACCTTTGGCGTTTCTGAGCTTGTCTGGCTCGCTCCGACAAATTCCGCCGTCAGACCGGTCTTGCCAATTCCTTCCTTGACTGCATAGCCTAGTCGTCTCATTTCGTCAGCCACTAGAGCCATTGTTTTGTTCTCGCCAAAACTCAGTTCGGGGTTTTTGTGAATAGTTCGCCTGAGCTCTCTCATGGCGGCAAAATGTTTGTCTGCTAGTTCCCTGAGGGGAAGCTCTTCTATCAAATGCTTTTGGCTAGACATGCTTTCATTCATTGGCTAAATAAGGGACCGCCCTTATCTTAGCAGTATCGAAATGCATTAACGAAAGTGGTCTTGACAACTTAAAGCAAAAAAAGAGAGAGAGGAGATTGCTCCCCTCTCTCTTTGGTAGTGGCTCGTTTTCACGCCTTGGTGATTTTGAGCAATGCTCGAGCGCGAGTGGTCTGGTCCATCGCCCGGAAAGTTCTGGCCAAGAGGTCTACCATTTGTGAGGCAGGACAGTTGGGCAAAAGACGGGTAATTTCTTCAGCTTCTCGTTCGGCATGACCAACCAGGGCGAGCGCGGGCGCAGTTGCGCTTTCGAGCTGGCGCAACTCGACTATCTCGCCCTTGAGAATATTCAGATTGACCTGAATAGTCTCGGTGAGGTCGTAATCTTCTGCCTTTGAAGCAGAAGTTGTATCGGCACGGCGCTGTTTGACGAAGAGCATCACCGACACAAAGAAAAGTGCCAGCAGTGTCAAAAGCACCATTGCCAGTGGCATGGTATTGGCGGTATTCATTTGAGATTCTCTAGAATTTGTCCGCCGCAAGAAAATTAGTTGCGGGGAGCGTCGGTGTCGTTCTTGTCGTCTTTCTTCGACTTTTGGTCCTGGTCGCGCTTGTCCTCGGAGCGAGGCTGATTAGCCAGGTCCTTCAAGCCGTCGAAGATTCCGGCAACTGCGTAGCAGAAATACCAGAAGAAGAAATAACCGATGACGGTGTTCAACAAGGCCTGTCCGATTGAAACGCCATCGGTGATGGTGCTCAGTACGTTGAAGGCAAAAGAGAAGAGAGTGAAGTAAAGCGCGAAGAGGGCTGAGCCGAGAATGCGGCCGCTCTTGTCTTTCTTCGGGTCGGGTTTGTTTTCCATAGCTACCTCGATTGACATGGACGACTGCCTTAAGGCTGTCTGCCATGTGCTTGCCTGGTGCAAAGGCATCGGTTTGAGAGTTGGGCTGCAAAACTGTCTCTGTTTTGTTCCGGCTGTAAGCCACTTCACCACGCATCACGCTCTGGGGCATGATGGCGCAGACAATCTAGTGGCAATTGTTGTTTTTAGAAAATGTTTTTGGCTCGGAACTTGATTCAGAGAACAGGTATAAGTGTCTAAAAGGTAGTGTAGGAAACTGTCTCTCGCAATGCACCGAAGGCGGCCGGGCGGTTAGGGGCATTAATTGCCGCTCATGTTTCTTGTTTTGGACCTAGTTTGCTAAGGGCTGTCTCTCTTTGTCTCTGGCGCGGTTCGCGCGGGCTTGCCAAAACATGTTGTTTAGATACAGGTTGGTTGTCATGAGAAGATCTGCCTGGAAGAGTTCTTCTTTCCTCGACCAGATATGGGAACAAGGAAAGACTATCGGCGTCAAACTATCTGCTCGCTGCCGGAGTCGGAAGTTCCCCTTCGACTCCAGGGCGGGCGGATTAATACCAGGGATGGTGACTGTAAATTATCTGACTGTTGCATTTGGCACCACTAGTGATATTATTCCTTGCATTAAAATAGTTGCCTTATCGGCTGTATGTGTTATTCTCTCCATAGAGTTGGAGGCTTCGCTAGAAGGAGCGATTTAATGAAACGATTTACGTTGAACAGTATCGTCGCTGGTGCCCTGGCTTCAAGCCTGGTCGCGATGAGCGCAATGCTGCCCGCGTTTGCCCAGACCTATAATGGTCAGACCTTGCAAGGTCGAGTTACTTATGTACCGGTTGGCACCAACCTTGATGCCACACTAACAAGCCCGATCGACAGCGGAGTGGCTAAGCCCGGCGATGTTTTCAACGCTAGGCTCTATTCGCCCCTTTATCTTGGTTCTGACCTGGTTTTGCCGGCCAATACCAATCTAGAAGGTGCGGTTATCTCTGCTGATAAGAGTGGTCTTGGCGGTAAGAACGGAGCCATGAGCTTGCATCTTACTTCCGCAGTTACACCAGACGGCATCAGATATCCCCTTTCAGCCATTGTCACTGCTCAGCAGCCCAATGCAAAAGTGGCTCAAGATGCTCAAGGCAACCTCAAGGGTCGTAGCACCAAGTCTACTGTCACTTCCGGTGTGGCTCGCACGGCTGCCTGGACAGCCGGTGGCACTCTTCTCGGAATTATCTTTGCTCCCATCGTGGCCGGCTCTGTCGGAGCTGGAGCGGTGGCCGGTGTGGCCACTGGCGGAGCTGTCGGTCTCGGCAGCAACCTCTGGCGCAAGGGTAAGGATGTGAAAATCCCCAGCGGTACAAGACTGCAATTTGCTTTAGACCAACCGATGTCTCTATCGGCTAATGTCTCAAGCAACGGTACTTATCACTAAAAGCACCGAAAGCTAAGTGCAATTTGCTAATCGGGACCGTCCACATGGGCGGTCCCGGTTTTTTTAATCTAGAACTTGGGTAAAAAGATATCAGGTATGTATATAAGCACCTGGCAACCCTCCTATGGTTCGAATCAGTGGCAGATCGAGTCGAGAAAGAAAGCGATAAAAAGGCTGAGACTACTTTCGTCAATTTTGACGGCTGGCTTTTGCCTGAAATCAAACCGACTGAGAAGAAGCCAGATGATGCCGCCCATACCTCGCTTGGTAGGGTGATTGATTTTGGCTGGACTAGTTTGTCGGGAGAAGCCAAGAGTATTGAGGACAAAGCACATCGGGCTCGCAAGTCTGATCAGTATGCTGAAATTGCTGCCGATACCATTGCCGCTATTCCTCGGGTAGGAACAATAGCCGGTGGTTTGACCAGGGGAGTATTGCTCTCTGATTTGTCGGGCGACAGGTCTGCATCGAGTGCTGCCTTCAAGTTTGTCTCCGATTTCGGTCAGGGGGCAGCCCTCAATCGGGTCGGTAAGTATTCGGCCGGGGCTTTCTCTAAGGCTGCCGCTCTCGACGGCACTATTCCTCTGGCTACCGAACTGCGCACACATCTGGTTACCGGCATGGCCTTTGGCGGAGTCAAGACTGCCTTCAATCCAGCCACTTACAAAGATGCGCAGGGTAATTTTTCAAGCCTGGCGGCCGCTCAGAATTTTGGTTTGGGCATTGGCGTCGGCGGTGCTCTTAGTGTGCCGTCCGGTTTCATCGGTCTAAGAGCCGGTCGAGCGGCAGCCAATCTCACTGGCGGCAGTGCCGCTGAAAGCAGCGTATTGCGCTCGGTTGTGCGCAATACGGTCTCGGGCGCAACCGGCGGCGGAGCCAGCGGCATGGTCTTTGGTGGTGTTGAGGCCGCTAGAGAGAAACTTGATGCGGCGCATATTGCCAAAGGTGCTCTGGAAGGTACTTTGATCGGCCTTACAACCGGCGCTGTCATGGGCGGTGCCGAGAGATTTAAGGGTCCGATTCGTCCGGCTCAAGCAGGCGATGATTTAACCTCTTTAGCTTCTCGGCATTTAGAAATGGCTGCCACTTCTGAAAATGTTGCTCCAACGTCACTTCGTGATAGGACTGTGAGAAATGATAAACCGCCGACCTGGAGAAACAAGGTGGTGGTGGATGATACCAATCTCGACCTTTTGACCTATGTGCCTAGAGAGCGCGCCGTTATTTCTGAGACCAAAGGAAAAGTAAGGCAGGTCGGTACCGAAGAACAGACCAGTTTTGTAGAGAAGCCAGACTTTCCTGACTATGAGACCTTAAGAAAGAACGTTATCGCCAATAGGTCGAGCGAAGATCAGATTCACGAGTTTTTCGAGCATTTACAGCCTGTTCAGAGGTCTTATGCTGTCTTCAAGGCGGCAGGCAAAGATACTCGCATACTGGTACCGGAAGAATATGCTGCCCAGCTCAATGAGGTGAGAGGGCTTAGACAGGCGGCGGAAGAGCCTTTAGCTTATGCCAAATTGCCTGCCAGTGCCAAACAAAAGGTTGACTCTTTTTTGGCTCAAGGCGACCACAAAAGTGCTCTAGAGCTTATGCCCGGTGCCGATGTCAAAGCGGTTGAGTCAATGCTCAAGGCGAGAGTAGATTTGGCAGCCCACCCGTTGAAAGATAGAGTCTTGCCTGAGGACATGATTGAGTTTCTCGAAAAAATGCCCCACAGTAACCTGGTAAAAGAAGTCTATTTGCAAGACAGACCAGACCCTATAGATAAGCTGAGAGCAGCAAGATATGAGAATCCTGACTTTGCTTCTGCCGCTACTGTTGGTGAAAGCGGCAAGATGACCATTAATCCGGGCGATTCATTCTATGGTTTCTGGGAAACCAATGGTCATGAGCTTTCTCACCTGTATAAATGGAACTTCCCTTTGCATAGCAAGCTCTTTGATAAGGCTCACGCTTTAGATCTTACCGAGCTCAACGTCAATCATAAGGCCAGCAGACTTTCTAGAGCGGACAATCCTGATGCGCCTTTTGTAGAAGAAGAGGGCATCTTCCATCCTTCTGAGCATGCCTCACGCAATCTTGATGAGGCTTGGGCCGTTCCTATGGGTAACGGCATCATGAGTCCCGATGTCTCGCAAATGGCAATCTTTGCCCAAGGGGCGCCGGTGCGCTCAAGGGTCTTAGCTTCGGCTATGGAGCATATTGTCAATTCTTCCGGGCTGTCTCTAAAGCCTGACACATTTGCCGGTAATCTCTTGCAGCGAGCCCGCTACATGGCCGCAAGCAGTTCGGAAGCAGCCAACAGAGTCTTGGTAGAAAGAGCATTGACCGGCACTACCCAGCAAAAGTTTGATTCTCTAGAGCTTTTGTCCCATTTCGGAACACCCAATGGTTTTGACAAAATAAAGCAATTGGCGCTATCGCCAAGCAGCGCCACCGAACTAATGCCTCAACCAGAGGGCGTCGCTTCTGCTCCTGTTCGACAAAAGACCTTGCAGCAGGCTGCTTTCGAAGCTATGGTGGGAATGTCTGGACTAAACAAAGACGGACAGCTGGTTTTCGCCCTTGAGCAAGGTTTGGCGCATCCGGAATTGAGAGCTGCCGCACACGACTTTGTGCAACGCCAGCGCCATGCAAGAGCGCCTTTTTATGCAAGAATTTTGCGCTTTGACGGTACTGCCGCCGAGGTACCCGAAATGACCCGCATGCTTGCCACCATAGGGCGCGGTGACAAAACAGGTGCTGAAATAGCATTTGGACAGATGATGAAGGCTCTCGAAAACAACAAGATGATGCAGATAGAAACATCTGAAAAGCTCATGAGGCAGTCGCCTGAGCTAAGAGGGAAGGTGCTTTCTCATCTCGATGCACTAGTGAAAGCCGGTTTGAATCCTACCCAGCAAGATGCTCTAATGCAGTCGCTGGGCAGGCTCTCAAGCGCGCTTGGTCCTCAAGACAAACCAAATATCGATGCCTTAGCTGACAAAGCTCGCAATTATGCTCTTTTGGGCAAAAGCGATCGAAATATGTCGCCTGGTTCCAGAGAGTCGTTTGAGAGGCAGGAAGCTTTGGCAAATCTTGCCAGAGCCAAAGATCAATCGGCTATACAGCCTTTGTTGGAGTTGGCGGTGACCGGCAGTCCGCAGCAAGCCCAGTTTGCTTATGATGCTTTGACCAACTACAGCCCCAATATGGTCAAGCACTTCGGGCGCATACTAAAGAATCGTTATGCCGACGATCGAGTGGCATCGAGACGACTTTCAGAAATAGTAGAAGGGCGCTTCAGACCTGGTATAACTTTTAATGACGGCATCGCTTCAGGCGAGTGAAAGCTTGGTTCTAATAGGAGGTAAAACTGTTGGAGCGCGCAATATTTGCTCTTGGTTGCTTTTGGAAGCCGCAGTTTCTTTATAGTCAACTGCCGGGCGTTGTGAAGACGGCAGTGGGTTACTGTGGTGGTAATGTTGATAATCCGCACTACAGGCAGGTTTGCACCGATACAACCGGACATGCCGAAGCGGTACTAGTTGAATACGATGAAAGCAAGATCAGCTATGAAGAGTTGGTCAAGCGTTTCTTTTCTTGGCATGATCCCACTACTCTCAATCGACAGGGGCCTGATCACGGCAGTCAATACCGCTCAGCTATCTTTTATGTCGATGAAGGGCAGAGGCAAATCGCCGAAGCGGCTAAAGAAAGGGCCTCGCAAGAGGGCGCCTTCAAAGGGCGACTGATTGTTACTGAGATTGTGCCGGCTGCTACTTTCTGGACTGCCGAAGAATATCATCAAGACTATTACAAGAAACATGGAGCAGTCTGCTCCTGAAGCCAACTTGCTTAGGCTGGGTGAAACATCTCAAACAATTTCTCTTTTGAGAATTTCAGTCTCACTGGTCTGCCATGCGGACAGGTGTCGTTTCTCTCGGTGTCAAGCCATTCTGAGACGAGCTTGAAAATGCTTGCTTGTGACAGTGGCATGCCGTTTTTAATAGCGCTCTGGCAGGCGATAGACTTGGTCGCTTCTAGGTCGAAATGCGCGGCATCTACTTCCAATAGGTCGTCGAGCATCTTTTGAATCACCGGTCGATAGTTGACGCCGGCTAGTTGTATCGGCAATCTGCTTACTTCCCAGTCTTTGGTTGCTTCGTCTTGCTTAAAGGCAAAACCTAAACCAGAGAGAGCTTCTTGTGATTGTTTCAAGGTCTCAGCTTGGGCAAGCGATAGCTTTAGAGGGATGGAAGTGAAGAGTTCTTGTGTAAATTCATTGAGGCGCCCTGGTATTTGCTGCATAGCCAGCAATCTTTCATAGAGGGTTCTTTCGTGGGCGATATGTTGCTCTACGATTTCTAGACCTTCCGGTGTCTCAAAAAAGATATAGGTGTTGTGCAAATAACCGCAGAGACGCCAACCAAGCGGCAATTCGTAAGTGCTCTGGTTTTGGTCGAAGGGTTTGTAGACATCGCCTGCTTGGGGCAAAGTGTCGGGATCTTCCTCGCTCAATCTAGATGGGGAAGAGTGGCTGGCAAAGCTGTGTTCTCTTTCGATTGTGCTTTCTCTGAGGGTGGGCTCATGACGAGGAGCCTCATCTCTCATAACAACTTCTTCGCTTTCTTGCGGTGCAAAGGCCAGTCTGTCTCTGAAGTCTATTTGGCTTACTCGCAGGGCCGCATCACGCCTTGGCGCTGTTCTTTCTTCAAATCTATTTGCTATTTCCAGCGGCTGATCTTGGCTTGGGCTGAAGTTCTCTTCCACCACCATGTCTCGTCTGGCGGCGTGGTAAGCAGCTGCTTCTTGCATGCTGTTTTCGCGCAGAGTTTTAGCGAGGGCGCGCTGAATATTGATATAGATCTCGTTGCCGCTTTGATATTTCAGCTCTTTTTTGGTGGGATGAATATTGACGTCGATGACACTGGGGTCAAGTTCAAGCTTGAGCACGGCAAGAGGATAGCGACCGCGCGGAATAAGATCGGAATAAACATAATCGAGGGCTTTCAATGTCAGAGGACAGCGCACCGTGCGACCGTTGACGATGGTGAGAATGCCCTTTCTGTCGCCTCTAAAATGAAGGGGGCGAGCGATCAACCCGACTAATTTCAAGCTGCCTTTTGTTTGGGAGCCGGTTGAGATGATCTCGCTTGTGTGTTCCACTGGTACGAGGTTTTCTTTGCCTGATAAGAAACCGGATTGAATCACTGCTTCTTGTAGGTTGCCACTGCCAGTAGTGCGCATCACTGAGTCTGAATCGCGCAAAAGATTGAAAGAAACGTGGGGATAGCTGATGGCGAGGCTCTGTACTGTTTCGTGTATGTGTCCGAATTCGGTGGCTGCTTTCTTCATGAACTTGAGCCTTGCCGGCGTATTGTAAAAGAGCTCCCGAATTTCCATAATCGTGCCGGGGGCGCATCCTGCTTCTTGTGCTGTTATCTTGCCTTCGGCGCTTTCAACTTTCGAGCCGTGGGGGGCATCCTGCGTGCGGGTATAGCAAGTGAATTTTGAAATAGAAGCGATAGATGGCAAAGCTTCGCCCCTGAAGCCTAGCGTGTTCAGGTTGAAAAGGTCGTCGGCGCTTCTCAGTTTAGATGTGGCATGTCTTTGAAAGGCTAGTATGGCGTCTTCCGGGTCCATCCCCGCGCCGTTATCGGCGATAGTTAGATCTCTGCAATCGGCTGAAACCGAGATCTCTATTTCGGTGGCGCCCGCATCAATAGAATTTTCGACTAATTCCTTAACTACCGATGCCGGTCTTTCCACCACCTCTCCGGCGGCGATTTGACTGGCTATGTGGTCGGGTAATACAAAGACTTTAGGCATGCAGGCATCTTAACATCCACCTTGCCCATCCAAGCTTCCTTGTTTCTCTATAATTTTTTTACTGTGGGCGGTTTGGGCAGTCAAGGGCCGCATCTCTTCTGAGAGCTATATAATGGGCGTTTCTACCTGTCCGGGATGTACCGAAATGGACGATTCTGAACGCGCCTTAGAAGTTGATATTCTGGCTGTCAGTCTCAGATCTGACAAAGATGCCGCTGGTGATTTGTTGGAGCATCTAGCCGGCAAATTGTCTCAGGCACTGCCTGAAGAGGTACAGGTTAGTCGCGGTGGTTGGTTATTCTCTTCCAAGAAGCCGGTGGAAGAACTAAATATCAAGCTTGGCGAGATAGGTTTTCAGTTTAGGCGCGACAAACGCGGCGTCATTACTGCCATGCGTCAAAAAATTGTGCGCGGTGTGGTGCTCAAGTCGGAAGAAGTCGCAGTTGAATCGCTTATTGATGAGCTGGCGGCGCAACTGGCTAAAGTGGCTGAGAAAAACGCTCGCACGCGCGATGCGCTTACCAAATTTGTCATAGGTTGAAGACTTTGCCATTCTGGATTTTTAAAGAGAAAGACGATGACAAAGCTAAGCGAGAGGCTCAAGAAGCCAGCATAGCTGAGTTGAATAGTGGGCGCTTACCATTGGGAGCCCAACACCGGTTGAAAGCCCAGGCTGAGATGGGCTCGAAGTTCTTTTCTAGTAATCTCAGCGCCAAAGAATATCTGCTTGCCAGAGAAGCCGGCTATGAGCCGATTGGTCAGGTGATGGGTAGCGCCTTTATGAAGGTGGGCTGGCGCAATTTTTGCCGAGGATATTTCAGCTCCACCGACGAAATCAAGCCTCTCACTGCTGCTCATCGCGATGCGCGCAATTTAGCAGTCAGTCGACTCAGGCAAGAAGCTGAGCTATTGGGCGCCCATGGTGTTATCGGCGTCAAAGTCAAACAATCTAATTTTCGCTGGACTGAAGGCATCACCGAGTTTACTGCCATCGGCACGGCGGTGCGTATTCCTGGGGCGGCTAGTTGGATAAAGCCTGGAACCAAGCCGTTTACATCTACATTGAGCGGGCAAGAGTTTTGGCAATTATTTGAAGCCGGCTATTGGCCGACTGCCTTGGTCATGGGTAATTGCTCTTACTATATTAAGGGTGATAGAAGCACTACCCAAGCCCAACTGGGATGGTTCGCCAGTCGCAACAATCAAGAGTTAACGGTATTCAATGACGGCTTTGCCTTTGCCAGGCGTGAAGCTAATCAGAGGCTTTGGATCGATATCGGCTTGCACGGTGGAGACGGTGCGGTGGACATGGATGTCGAGTATAAGCTGGAGCGCATAGAGTACGAAATCAATAACATAAGATACATAGATATGTTGGTCAATTTCTCTGCCATGGGCACCGCTGTAATTACAAGACCTGATGGGCAAAAGCGAATATCACATTCACCTTTGATGTTTATTGATCTTTCTAAGCGCGCAGAGAAAGCCGTCGATTTCGAAGACCCTTTAGAAGACTTGTCACCTTATGATGTAACGGAATTAGAGGAGTAGAAAATGCCTGATTCGAACCACGATGACCTACCATCTCATGCCCACGAGCGGTTATCGCAGATGCGAGGCGAAGGCGGCAAGCGCACTCTCTTTACCTCAGATCTTTCGGTGAATGAATTTTTGCTAGTTAAAGAAGCAGGCTTTGAGCCGGTTGGCATGGTGGTTGGCTCTTCCATTTACCATATTGGTTTTCAGCAATCTCGTTGGACCAAGAATGAAGAAATGCAGGTGCTGACTCAGGCTATGTACCATGCTAGAGAGTTGGCGATGAGCCGTATGGAAGAAGAGGCTGATGAATTAGGCGCCGATGGTGTGGTTGCTGTGCGCTTGCGGGTGAAGCACTTGGGCTGGGGCGAGAGTTTGGCTGAATTTGTCGCCATAGGAACCGCTGTTGTGGCCAACGATCGCAGTACAAATTGGCGCACCAATACAAATAAACCTTTTACTTCTGATCTGTCTGGGCAAGACTTTTGGACTCTGCTCAAGGCAGGTTATCGCCCAGTGGGCATGGTTATGGGCAACTGTGTTTATCACGTTGCGCACCAAACTTTTGGGCAATGGTTTAAAAATATTGGTCAGAACGTTGAGATGACCAACTTCACTCAGGCGTTGTATGACGCCAGAGAACTAGCTATGGAACGAATGCAGACTGAAGCGGTAAATCTTCACGCCGAGGGCATAGTTGGTGTTGACATACACGAAGGCAGTTATGCCTGGTCGGATCACATTATCGAGTTTTTCTCAGTCGGTACTGCCATAGTAGCAATGCGGGCGGATCATCATATTCCAGCCCCGCAGCTTGTCTTGTCGGTTAACGATTGATTGAGTGAGGGAGAGAAAAACTGAAGTTTTTCTCTCATGATACTTCTTTGGACTTTGGGCAGAGAAAAAGAAAAGTTTTTCTTTGCTAGTGCCAAAATCAAAATTTAGCCTATACTAGAATCAGAATTTTTCCGACGTCTCGACTCGCATGGTCAAGCTAGATGCGAGGTTTGCCGCAGTATAAATTTCACTTTCAACAAGAAGAATTCTGAAGGTAGCTCAGACAGGTCCAGAGTTCTTTGGGCTTGTTCTTGTACTGCATAATTCGAGGCGGAGGAAGTGCTTATGCCTAGCACCGTAGCGCTTGTGGCAGCTAGATTTGTCGAGCTGCCCTTATTAGGATTGCTCGTTACTCGCGAGCTTCTAGACTGTGGCAGCAGAGCAGCTGTCGATAACGCTCTCTATCGTCTTGTCAAACTCGGCATTATTTTGCGGGTGGCAAGAGGCGTTTTTGTGCGGTCTGACGCTCCGCCCCAAGCCTTTACGGCTGAAAAGATAGCTGAGGCTAAAGCGAAAGGCTTTTGTCGCAAAGTCTTGAAGCAGCATAACGAGAGTGAGAGCGACTACATAACTAATTCTTGCAGTACCTCTTTTGACTCTATACATGGAAGACTGGTGATGAAGCGAGTTTCGGCTAGAAAGCTCAAATTGGCTAGCTCGAGTGAAGGAAGAGCGATGCTCGACATTTGGATTTTGGGCAAGAAAGCGGTCAACAATGATGAAAAGCTGCTCAAGGCTTGCAGAAATCTACCTTTTGCAAAATATGTCGGGCTTCTTCCTCAGTGGCTTACTGACTTTGCTGCCGATTGTCATCTCTGTGCTAGCCGTTCTCTGTTGGCGGCTCAATCGAGTCCAGCATCAAATTCAATAACTTAATAGTCTTCTGGCGGTATTTCGTCTTTCGGCTTGTACTTCAACTTAATCAATCTAATGCCTCTTGAGCCGGCTAATCCGGCGAGTACAAGATAGGCCAGGGCAAGTGGCGAACTGGACTTATTGACGCTTGAGTTTTCCGGCTCTGACGGGTCGAAATATACATTGAGCTGGGCACCCGGTTGATAGAGATCTTTGATCTCTGCTTCTAGATGCGCTTTATCTGCGCTTTGGCTTTTGCAAGAGCGAGCTGTGTAGCGCTTGCCAGCAATCTGATATGAATATGTGAGAAATAAGCGATAGTTTTTCTCACTATTATTTGGTTCTTCAATAGTCGCCTTACTGAGTGTGGCTGCGGTTTGCTGCCAGGCGGTTTCTCTAAACATTTGAATGGCTACGAAGACTATACCGAGGGAAAGAATGATAAGAAAGCCGCCTAGAAACCGCTTTGACAGGATCTTCTTCTTTTCAGCTCTTTCTTTGAAATTCAGCATTTTTTCTCTGTCTTAGCTCCAATTCTCATCTTCAGCAAAGCTAGAACTGGCAAACACCTCGCAGTCTCCGCACATTTCTTCCAGTAAGCGTTCAGCTCTTTCTTTGAAATTCAGCATTTTTTCTCTGTCTTAGCTCCAATTCTCATCTTCAGCAAAGCTAGAACTGGCAAACACCTCGCAGTCTCCGCACATTTCTTCCAGTAAGCGAAAAGTTCTGGCATTCAATGGGGCTGTTCTTTGACCGGGTTCAGTTCCCGCTTTTTGAAATGTATAGGTGGTTACCAGGTCTATCTGTCCGCTTCTAAATCTTAGGCGCAGTTCTTTGTTGCCGCCGTTTTCTCTGATGCTCTTGATATCGTTGGTGATGCCTTTGAGAGCCTGTAGGAATTCGACTGAGGCTGGAGCTTCAAAGCTAGACTTGCCATTTTCTTTGTTTGAGAAAGTCAAAATATAGATTACGGCTTTGCCTTGCCTTTTGAGTTTGACTGCGATGCCGTCTTGCTCTGCTGTCAGGTCTGAGTAATCTCGAATTACTTCGCCCACCATTCCTGCTTTGAGCTGTTGCAGTATGCGCTTCATTACCATGGCAGTCGCCTCGACCTACTAAATCTCAATAGTCTTAGTGGGCTATGATAACATTCAAATTGACTAAGCTGCTCAAGTGGGCAAGCTGGTCCACTCAGACTGACTTTCCTGGCTGTAGTAGGTGCTTACTTCAATAAAGCAGTCCGCGGCTCCGGTTGGGCATTCTTCGATACAATTGCCGCAGTTTTGGCATATTTCTGCATCTACGCAATACCGACCTAATAGCGACTTAATTGCCTTTTGCGGGCAGGCAAGCTCACAGGCTGAACAGCCTATGCAAATTTCCGGGTCGGTAACGTGCTGTTTCATGCAAGAATTTCAAGGGCGCTGAGTTGAGTAGTCACTTCTTTTCTCCAGGTTTCTTTGATTTCAACGTTTTGAGATTGCTTGAGACCAAACTTTCGGTGCCATTGATTGCGCAATGAATCGGGCGGCCCTGCCGAGGTTTCGACGCGAGGGTACCAATAAGTGAGAGAAACTTGTAGTTTTTCTCTTTGCTGTGGAATTCTCTTCTTTAGCATTTCTAGAGCTAAATCGGCATGGCTGCTTTCAATTGGTAGGCAGTGTTCGGCTAGGTTCTTTAGAGGGGCAAATCTGCTGTCGGCAAACTCACCGACAAGCAACTTAGCCATAACAGCCAATAGATAGGTGAAAATCAACATATCATCGAAGCTTTCCAGTGGATAAAGCAATGCATTCAGCCTTTTGTCAGCCGATGACCGGCTGAAGCCAAAGAAAGTATCTCGCAGCACCCTGGCTTGAAAGGAATGATTGGCGATATATCTATCACTATTAAAGTTGAGCCCGGCCAAAAGATCGTAAGCGAGCTTGGCCATACTCATCTTTTCTGCAACCATCTTGCTTATCTGTAAGCGGTCGTTTATCGAAGTGCCCTGGTTGATGAAGTCTGCGAAACCTGCAGCACCAGCCATTTGAGAGTCTGCAAACTGCAAGATTATGCTGGTGGCAAGTTCTTTGAAGCGCCCGCCTGTTTCTTGCCAGTCGGCTATGACGCCGCCTGCCGCAATTTTGCTGAGCAGGCGAGCGTCTTCATCGCTTATCTGTGTGTCCAAATGAGACGGTGCCATCTTACTTTCCTGCCATGGTCAGAGGTTGGGAAGCAGCGTAACCTACTCTCATGTCATAGTTTGCTTCGATTTTTGCGGGCATTTCCAGACCGATTTCTTTTAGTCTTTTGGCGACGATCTCCATATACTCATCTTGAATCTGTTGGGCGGTTCTCACTTTTAGACCATATTCGAAGTACTTGGCGAAATGCTCGCTATCATCGGCGGGGCGTCCTGCAAAACCAAGGCCTATTTGCATAAACTTTGGCACTGCCGCTTGCAATTGCTCTCTGCCCTTTTCGCCATCCAGTTCCATAACTCGCTTAGCAGCCCACACTCCAAAAGCCAAATGACCTTTCTCTTCAGCCCAGATGCGCTCTGACACTTTTGCCCAGGGTAGATAGCTCGATTCACGATACTGTCCTAGAAAGGCTACGGCAGCGGGAGTGACGGCAGTTGAAAACATGGCAACGTCTGCCCAGCATTCAAAAAGTGTGGACCAGTTTTCTTTGCGGAAGCCGTTGATTACCCTTACTTTTTTAGGGTCAGGATTGTCTCTGTTCTGCACCAGGTGTTGCACTCTGGCGTTCACATCCACACCCAGGGGAGCCAGTATTTCCCAGCAATACCAACCATGCCCCATTTCTTCCATAACCTTCTTTGCCAGGCGATAAGCTTCTTCCGGGCGGGTGGCAAATTTCATGTTCTCTTCGACGCGTTGACCACCGGCAAATTCAGAGTCGGCTTGAAAGGCCAAAAGGTCTATCAGTGCTGCTTTGTAGTCTTCGGGGAGCTTGTCGTTTTGGTCGTATTTTTTCATGACTGAATCTGCCTCAATATTTAAAAGGTTATAGACGACTATTGCTAACTATCTTGAAATGGTGGCAGGTATGCCAGTTTTGCGTATCCGCCGTATGAATAGGAGTCGGCATCGTCCATGGGGCTGAAAGAGAAAAACATCAGTAATTCTCTAGATGGAGTCATTTAGTAAAAACTTCAGCCAGTCCTGGGTTTTGCCGTGGCCTAAAAAAGCAGGATTTTTCTAGCTCGAGAATCCGATACCCATTAGGTCTAAAAGCCGCAACAGTTGGTTTGGTTTTTCACCTCTATCAACTGCTCTTAAGGAATCTGTGACCATATTCACTGAAATAGATCTGAATGGCTCGGGAGGATAGGGCATTGGCTTTTCTTTCACCATTTTGAGCTGAAGAAGCTCACTCTGTTTGGCAAGTGCCATATGTGCCAAAACCTTACCAGCGACCCTGGTTGAACCAATGCCATGTCCGGTGTATCCGAGTGCATAGAGCACCGAGTCATCTAAAGCTGAGCCGAAAAATGGTGTCAGTCTTGTGGTTGAGGCAATTGGTCCGCCCCAAGCGAAGGGCCACTCTAACTTGCGAAGCTGGGGAAAGTGGCGCTCAAAGCTAACCTTGAGGCTGTGATAGTGGTGATCTGAATGATCATATTGAGGTCCAACTTGGTTGGGTGGGTAATAGACCGCCTCGCTTGTACCCCACAAAACTCTGTTGTCTTTTGTCAGTCTGTAATAGTTGAAAAAGGTGCGTCCATCTACAATTCCTTCTCTGCCGCGCCAGCCGATTTTTTCTAGGTCTTCAGCGCTTAGAGGCTCAGACACTAATATATAGTCGTAGAGCGGAATAAAGCGCCAGAGCAAGCCGGGTAGCAAATGGTGTGTGTAAGCATCAGTGGCAAGGATGATCTTCTTTGCCTTGATGCTGCCACTATCAGTAGTGGCTTCTCCGGTGGCTAGGCGTGTTACCTTGGTATTCTCAAAAATCCTTACACCCTTGGCTTTCAGTTGTTCGGCAAGGCGGTCCACAAGTTTGATTGGGTCTAAGATGCCGCCGCCTGGTACGAAAGCACCGCCTACATAGAGCTCTGAGTTGAGCTTTTGCCTAATTTCTTGCCGGTTGAAGAGTTCATAGCCCTTGATACCTAGGCTCTCTGCAGCCGTAATTAGACTTTTCAGGTCTTCCATATGTTTTTCGGTCAGCGCCACGAAGAGCTGTCCGGTGCGCTCTAGGTCGCAATCGGTGGCGAAAGCCTCCAATTCATCGATATTTTTAAGACCGAGGTTTGCTAGTTTTGCTGCCTCTTCTTGACCAAAGTGACTGATGGCCAGGCTGTGGGTGTGGTCTATGCAGTTGCTAATCATACCGGCATTTCGACCACTGGCTCCATAGCCGGTGACGCCCTGTTCTAATATGGCAATATCAACTGCAGGGTCGAGCTCTTTCAGAAAATATGCTGCCCAGAGCCCTGTAAAGCCTGCACCGACGATAGCTATCTCAGCTTGCGTAGGTCCGCTCAGCTTTGGGGTTGGCAAGTGCCCTTGCCTGTTTGCTAGCCAGTAGCACGACTTTTCGATTGGCAACATGCACAAAAGTCTAGCATTCTTAATTGTTATGAGTGGCTCATAGTTGGCTTGTTGAAAGCTTTGTAGTTGTCATTTGTTGAATCGGGAGATTTTGCCCTGTTAGGTATAGAGAAATTCTTCAATTTTTCTCTTAAAGCCACCCCAATAACCAAAAGCCAAATTTTCAGACCACTTCTTTGCCTCCCACTCACCATCCTTGATCGGTCATGAGATTGGGTAGTACTGGTTCTGAATCCGCTGGCTTAGAAAGGCAAGAGATGAGAAAGCAAGTGAAATGCCTGATTACCGGCTTCGACGCCTTCGGTCCCACCGGGGCAGTCGAAGCAAATCCTACCCAGTCTTTCGTTGAGTCGCTGCCGCGCAGTCTGGTCTTGCCTGCCGTCGGAAGAGTTCCTCTTTCAGGGCGAGTATTGCCCACTGCTTCTCGCGGCGGTTGGCAGGCGCTGAAGCGCAGTATCGATGAAGCTGTTGCCGCCAGCGATGGCTCGCTGGTTTTGGTCATGACTGGTCTTTCTGCCGGTCGCAGTCATATCAGTCTCGAACGGTTCGCCATGAACATGCGCGACTATCCAATCAAAGACAACGAAGGCAACCAGTTCCGGGACGCTTTTGTCGATGAGTTGCAGCCTGATACCATGGTACGGCGCACCCGGGTGCCTCTCGATGCAGTCGAGAGCGCTGTTAACGAGGCTGGTTTCCCTTGTCAGATTTCCAATCACGCCGGCACTTTTCTCTGCAACGAGCTTTATTTCAAGGCTCTCGACTATTGCAGCCGGCTTGGTAAGGTACAGTCTGTGCTCTTTGTGCATGTGCCGCACCCGGAAACTCTGGCTAAAGCCGCTGGGCTTGGTAAAGTGGCTGCCAGTCCGTCGCGTTCTCGCGACTATCTGCGTCGTGCTTTGCTTTGTGTCACCAAAGCTGCCTTGAAAGAGAGTTTTTCGCCGCAGCCTTTTGTAGGCGGTTGACCTTTTGCGATTAACGGGCGAGCAACTACTGAAATAGAGTTGCTCGCTCGGATCGTTTACAGATGGTATTTTTTTGAAGACTGTGATACTAAAAGGTATAGTGGCAAACGACAAAAAAAAGAACCGGGTAGAGTCTCGATAAAGAGATCGACCCGGTTCTTTCAGGCTTGCTTCAAGCTTCCCGTCAGGCTTGCTTTAGGCAGCCTTCTGGTTGCTGTAGGGCTTGCGCTGCATGAGCTTCTTTCTCGCTGTCTTCAGGTCACCCTGTTCGATGTCGCTAAAGAAGTCTTTGGCTCGTTCCATCGCCGCCTGTGCGCCGCTCTGACGAGTCTCGCCGCTCCATTCCTGGCAAGGTGAGCCTTCGATCGTCCAGCCGGCTTTGAGCAGTCGGCTAAACAGAAAGATCGAGCGTTCCATGTGGAAGGGCGAAGTGACCACGATCAGATGACCGGGCTGCTCCTTCTCAAGAAAGAGTTCGATGGTGAAAACGGCGTTGCCGATCGTATCCATCGACTTGTCTTCGATGCGAAGTACAGGGGTGCCGGTGTCCTTGGGGGCACTCTTGGTGAATTCGGCCTTGATGATTTCAGCCATCCTAGACGCTTCGGTGTGCTCGGTTTCGTTGTCCTGCGGAGCGCGGAATCCCGAACAGATGAGCTCGTCGAGCTTGACGCGGCGAGCCAGCTCGGCGGCGGCTCGGGCTCGAATCTCGGTGACTGGTGTTGCGGTGCCGTCAGGGTTTAGGCCGCTCCCCAGAACGACGGCAAACTTCTTCTTGTTCTCCATGACAGTTCTCTTTTCCAGCCGGTTTCTGAAACCGGTCTTTGAATTCGAAAATCAAAATTGCCTGTCCTTCTTCCAAACCTAATGAACTTTGCTGCCAACTAACCGACAGTCGCAACCACAGAGAAGGGCTCAAGGGCGTTTCTCTGCAAGACTGGGCGGTTGAGGGCGGTTTGTGTTTTGTTGAGAGTTTCTCTGGTCGAAGAAGAAAGGAAAAGGGCAACTTTAGCCTTTCATGGAGCGGAAAGTTAATTCAACCGCGTAGCCGAAACATTAGAGCCATTTACCAACTGGCGCCAGTTGTCTGCTAACAGATGTTAACGCTAGCGCTAACTTTGGCTGCTCTTTGCGCAGTCACCGGCGCAGCAATCGCAGCGTCCTCAGACCAGGCGTTCGAGCTTCTCCATCAGTTGCCTGATCTGCTTCTCGGTCTGGGCGCGAGCTGCCTTGATGGCGTCTTCGCGATTTTCGAAGACTTCCACGCCCTCGCCGAGCATTCTGCCCAGGCTGTGGCTCCACCACATGCCGTGGGAGCGGGTGGCGAGCTTGTCCTGGAAGACCTGATTGTCAAAGGCAACCCAGCGAGCATGGAAGGTTTCGGGAGGGGGCCAGAAGATGTCGCACATAGTGTTTTGTCTTGGTTTGGTTGTTCAGGGGTGGATGTCGACCGCGTAGTAGGTCTGGTCGGGCAGCGCGCTGTAAAAGCCGCGGGCGTTGAAGCCGTCGGCGCGCAGGCGAGCCGCCAGGTCACGGGCGACCGGTTCCATGCGGTGGTCGTCCGAGAGGACATAGCGCACGGGGCGGGGGAGAGTGAGGGCGGTCTTGAGCAGTTGCCGCAGAAGCACAGCGTGGGATTCCACCAGTCCGGTCATGGCGCTGGCGATGGCTGCAGAAAAGTGGGCGCTCTCGATGATATTCATGTTCTGCATGGGCGGTTTGGTTGCGGTTTGTCTGCAAGGTTGATGCCTGAACAGCCTCATGTTTCACGGCTTGTTCGGTGCATCTCTGTTCTTGGTCGGTTTTCGCGATGCTTGTTTGATCTCTGTTGGGTGTTTCTCCTAGTGAAAAATTGAAAGTAATATTCTCAAGATTAGTAGGAACAAGCTGGATATTGAAAAAGCTCAAAGAGCTTATATGTGCCGGAGTTTATTTGTTTGGCTCTGAAACCGTCCAAATAGGCGATTTTGTCAAAGTTCGCCATTTGGCTATTGGTCTGCCAATAAAGATTGCCTGACGCGGTTCGCGCACTGTCGTCTTTGATTAAAACTATAAGCAAGAGTAGAACAGAGAAAAACAGAATGGATCATGGCGGGGCGGTGTTGGCTGCCTCGTCAAGATCATTCTGTCAAACTCTCTTGTCTTTGAGGTCTCTCAAGACAGAATGAGTTTGGCCGACGTCGTCGGTATAGATGGCGTCTACGCCTAGTTTGTAGAGTCTGGCGATGTCTTTTGGTTTGTTCACCGTCCAGGCGAAGACTGAAACGCCGTTTGCGTGAGCGTTTTCGACAAGGGCGCGGGTAATCACCGGCAAGCCCAAGCGCTTCTGTGGAAAATCAAGCACCTTGCTTTCGCAAGCGAATTTCCAGCTTGGGCGCGGCAGGTTGGCGAGAATTCCCCATTTCCACTGCTCTTGTTTCGAATGTCCGGTATGTATCGACGGGGTGCTGCTATAGGCCAGTTGTCGAGCAAGCCCGGCTTCTTTCTTGCCTAGTCGAAAGATCTGTACCAGGGTCAGCTGATTGCGTCCAAATTCGGCGATTAGGCTCATCACCTTTCTTACCAGTAGGCTGCTGTTTTCTTTGATTTCAATTGCCAGCAGCTTGTCTGGGAAAAGCTCAAAAACCTCCCGCAGAGAAGGAATTTTGCAATTGCCCTGATGCCACTTTGGATGGTAGTGTGCAGCGTTCAGCTCTTGCAATTGCTGGAGGGTCAGCTCGCTCACCCGTTTTTCGACGCCAGTTGTGCGTTTCAAGTCGCGGTCGTGAATGACCACAACCTGGTTGTCGCGGCTCAGTCTGACATCCATTTCGACGATATCGGCACCCTGATCGAAAGCCAATCTGAAAGACTCAAGGGTGTTTTCGGGAGCCAGGGTTGGGATGCCGCGGTGCCCGATTATAGTTGCTAGAGAGGCACGCTTGCGTTTGGTGAAAGCGCAGTAGTTGGTCTTCATATCTTGCCTTAAAGGTCAAAAAGCGCATGAAGATAGGAGAGTGAGGAACCGGACGAATTCTTGTGAATTCGCCCGGTTCTCACCAGAACAGTGGTTTACTTCGTATCCGTGGGTGTGTCGCATTCCGGCTTGGGAATCATGCACACGTCGGTCTTCGGGATGAGAATCTTGGCCAAACCGGCCAGGATGAAACCGGCGATGAAGCCGCCGATATGCGCCCAGTAGGCGATACCGTCACCGAAGCGCACCATCTTGTCGAAGTCGATGAACTCGCCCAGGCCCGCACCGTCGATGGGACCGACAGAGCTGAGCACGCCCGAGAACTGCATCACGAACCAACCGATCAGGAACCAGTAGGCCTTGGTATGCACGTAGGCGGGAGCGGGGAGGACATAGAAGCCCGAGATGGTGGCGTTGTACCAGAACAGCAGGTAGCCGCCCAGAACGCCTGCGATGGCACCGGAGGCGCCGAGGGTCGGAACCGTGCTCATCGGATCGCTACCCCAGTGGGCGAGCGAGGCGAAGATGCCGCTCAGGAGGTAGAACGCCAGATAGTTCCACTTGCCGATACGGTTTTCCATGCCCTTGCCGAAGACAAAGAGGAAGACCATATTGCCGAAGATGTGACCGAAACTGCCATGCAGGAACATGGACGAGAAGATGGAAGCGGTGGCCCAGAACATCAGGGTCGGGTCGCCGGCCGCGAAAGCCTCGGTGAGCTTGGCGGGGACCATGAGGTAGGTGCCAAAGAGCTGCTCGGCGCGCCCAGAGAGAAGCATGGTGACTTCCCAGATGAAAGCGACGACGTTAGCCAGGATGAGCCACTTTGTGATCGTTGCGGGGCTCGAGCAACGCAGATTGTCCTTGAGAGGAAACATAGTTTGCTCCTTTGTCCAGTCGTTTCAAACAGGCTGGAGTTGGTAAAAGAGCCGCTGCAAGCGAAAGGCCAAAGTGTCTGAGTGCGAGATGGACAGTACCAACAGCGCGATGGGCGCTCGGGTTTTGCTCGCAAAAGATGCACGGATGGTTCTTGCTTGTAGTTAGGCTCTAAGAAAATGAAAGAAAATAGACAATCTAGAATTAGCCGTTAGCAGTCTCTCAAGACAAGAGGAGATATATGTTTTGCGGTCTTCTCCGTGCATGACCGATGGCGCAGGTGGTACATGTTGACAAGCTGGATGTCAGGCGGTGGCGCGATACTCGCTATTTGTCAGTCGGGTGACTCATAAGATAAAAGCTAGAATTAGTGAAATAGCCGGGGTTTCAGTTGCGGATAAAGAACTTCGATTGTTAGTCTTTGATCGTATTTTCTTCCCTTTTCTCAGAACCAAAACCTTCTAACCAACCAGTCTTTACCTTCTCAGTCCGATTTGGAGGCGCCCGTGCCTTCAGGGATTGGTCTTCAGTTCGAAGTCCGTCCTCAGTCAATAGTATTCGCGGGATGCGCGCCTTTCAGTCTAGAAGGGTGCCAGTTCACATGGAGAAAAACATGAATAAACGTCAGCTCAAAGAAGTGGCCCGGACCGGCAAGTCGGTGTTCAAGATGCACATTCTTGGCGCCGCCAAGTCGGTTACCGGCTCTCTTTTCCTCTATGAACTGTTCGAGAAGGACCGCACGACCCGTTTTCTGGTCGATGCCGGTCTGACGGTGGAGAGCCCGCAGGCAGACTACAAGAAGCGCCTGCCGGCTGATGTATCGCCCAGCAACATCGACTTTATCATCCTCAGCCACGCCCACGTTGACCACTGCGGCTATCTGCCCAAGCTGGTCAAGGATGGTTTCCGCGGCAAGGTGTATGTCACGCCGGCCACTTACGACCTGATGACCGTCATCCTGCCCGATTCCGGCTATCTGCAGGAAGAGCAGGCGAAGGCCCGGCTGAACCGGCATAACCGCCAGCAGCTGACTGAAAAGCAGGCTGTTCTGGAAGGTGGTCGCGGCGCTGGTGCCAAGGACAAGAACGCCGGCAAGGACAAGAGCCTCGCCAAGAACCAGGCGCGCGGCAAGGCGGCTGGTCGCAATGCTGCTCCCGCTCCGGTCAAGGCGGAAGACTCCTGGAAGTTCAAGCCTCTCTACACGCAGGAAGATGCGGTGGAGAGCCTCAAGTACTGCCAGTCGGTGGACTATCACGAGCGCTTCCAGGTGACTGACTCGGTGGCTTTCACTTTCACCGATGCTGGGCACATCTTGGGCGCCGCCGTGGTCAATCTCGAAGTCGGCAAGGGCAGCCAGAAGCGCACCTTCTGCTTCACCGGCAACGTCGGTCGTCGCAACATGCCGCTTCTGCGCGACCTCGAACCGGTCGAGCAGGCCGACTATCTGATGCTGGAAGCCACCTATGGTGACCGGCTGCACCAGAAGCGAGACCGGCTCGAGGCTCTTTCGGGGATGCTCAATCAGGCGCATACCCGTGCCAAGCCGCGCCATCCGCGCTTCGGCTGTGGCGTCATCGTCATCCCTGCCTTCGCGGTGGGGCGCGCTCAGACCGTGCTCAGCGACATCCGCGCCCTCATGGAGAGCGGTAAGGTTCCGGTCATGCCGGTCTATGTCGATGGTCGCATGACCAACAAGGCTACCGACGTCTATCGCAAGCATGTCGGCATTCTCAATGCCGAGACGCAGAGCGTGTTCGCCGAGGGCCGCGACCCGTATACCACGCCCAAGCACTTCACCGTCACCGAGTATCCGCAGTCGGCTGCTCTGCGGCGCATCCACGAAGAGCCGTGCATCATCGTCGGTTCGAGCGGCATGGCTGCCGGCGGTCGCATCGTCGACCACCTGGCGCACTGGCTGCCCCACAAGCAGAACACCGTTATGTTCGTCGGCTTCCAGGGCACCGGAACGCTCGGTCAGACGATCGTGCGCACCCGCGGTGACCGGCCCGACAGCGTCACGGCTTGCCCCGACTGCGCCAAGAGCGTGCGCATCAAGGGCAAGGACGTGCGTGTGCAGGCTGCCGTCGAGTTCCTGCCCGACTATTCGGCCCATGCCGACTACGAAGACCAGCTTGCCTGGCTGCGTAAGTTCAAGCGCCGTCCCAAGCAGACCTTCATCGTCCACGGCGATGACGGCGCGCTTGACGGGCTGAAAGACCACATCGAAGGTTCGCTGAACTGGAAGGGTGTGGTCATCCCGGGCCCTCGTGAAGTTTTCGAACTGTAAGAGGGTCGCTTTCTGCGAACCAACTGGGCAGGGAAGAGCGTCGCGCTCTTCCCTGTCTTTCTAATCCAAGTGGAGAATCAATATGGGAATGCTCTTCCTCATCGTCATCTTCGTCGGCATGTATTTCGCCGCCGAATTTGCCCGCAGCAAGACTGCCGCTCACACCGCCACCATCCAGTCCACCGTCCTGCGCGCTTTCGTCGAAGCCCTCGTCTGGGGTCTCTCGGCCTCGCTCACCGGTCTGGTGCTCGGCCTGCTCATCGGCATGCCGGTGCCCTTCCTGAACTGGCTGGTGCTCTTCACCGGCATCGATTTCGTCTTCAACCTGATCCGTTCGCGCCGTTGAATGACGTGCTCGCCTAGCTAGCCTAGGTTTGCACTGAAGGGAGGTGGGGAATCTCAAACCAGAGATTCCCTGCCTTTTCTTCTTTTGAGTAAAACTAATAGACCGGTCTATTGAAAGCGGGCAAACAGCTCTTTGTCTTTTTTTGGTCTAGGTCTTTGGTTCTTTTCCTAGCTGCGCGAATTCTTACGTCGGCTTAATGGGGGTTTCCCCTATGCTTCTCAGAACTAGCGCTAAATATTTCCTTTATTTTTGGTCTTTGAAACCTGTAGTAGTTATTTATCTCCCGTTTCATCTTTTCAGAGCCAAAAAGAAGCCAAACAATCCTAGTCTTCAGTCAGTACAGTCTTTCCCTCGTCACTTCGGTGATGTTGGAGCTGATGGACTTTAGGACAAGGCTTCTTCAGGCGCTGGCAAGTGGCACTCTCGACCCTCCATGTACTTGGCGAGCCGGGTTAGTGATGACGAGAGCATCGTGAGTGAGTGACGTTTGCAAAGTCGCTCATTCGAATCTTTATCTCAACCGTATCTTAGGAGTTTGCCATGAGCGCTCAAGCTGCAGCACGTGTTTCTTCTCGGCGTCGGCTCAACCCTGCCGTTCTGCCGGACAACGTTCTTGAATTCAAGGAGTTCATGAACGCCAACCTCTTCGGCCAGCAGGAAGGTAAGGAGCTTCTCGCTTACTGCTACACGGCGGCCTTCAACCCGCTGCGTAACCGCAACAAGCCGATCGCCTTCATCATCAACGCCGGCAAGTCGCGCACCGGCAAGACCCACTCGGTCGAAATGCTCGCCCAGGTCATCCATGGCAACCCCAAGGCCTACCTGCGCATCGACATGGCCGAGTACATGGACCGCTACTCGCTCTCCAACCTCAAGGGTTCGGGTCGCGGCTACATCAACAACCAGAGCGCCCGGGACGAAGGCTACAACAACGTCCCCAAGGACCAGAAGCACGACTACGCCGAGTTCACCAACCACAACCTGGAATGGAGCAAGAAGGGCTCCACGGCGCCGGTGTCCATCGTCCTGCTCGACGAGCTCGACAAGGCCCACGCCGACGTCTTCCTGATGCTCCTGGGCATCATGGACCACGGCAAGCTCACCCTGGGCAACGGCGAGGTGGTGGACTTCACCAACACCATCTTCGTCTGCGCCTGCAACATGGGCATGGCCGAGGTCGAGCAGGAAGAGACCGGTGGCATCGGCTTCAACGCCAGCAAGAAGAAGCTGAGCAAGGAGGAAGTGCGCAATGTGGTGCTCGGTGCCCTCAAGCACAAGGCGCCGCCGGAGTTCCGCAACCGGGTGAACGAGCTGGGTGGCATCGCCATCTACGAAGAGCTCAGCCGCGAGCAGATGGAACAGGTGGTGGTGCGTGAGATCGCCGAACTGCAGAAGCGCATCCTCTCCACCGGCTTCCACTTCTCGGTCTCCGCCAACGAGGCGTGCCGCAAGCACATCCTCGACCGGGCTCTGGCCAACAACGGCAACCTGGCCAACGTCAAGAGCATCATCTCCAAGGAGATCGAGACCGCTCTCGGCGTGGAAGCCGTGAAGAAGACGATCCGCATGGGCGACTATGTCGAGATCGGCGTTGCCACCGACAACGGCGTCACCAACTTCACCTTCGAGGCGGAAGACATGTCGGCTCGCCTGATCGGCGCGCCGACCCTGTCGACCGCTGCTGACGGTGGGGAATCTGGTGCGGAAGCGGCTCCCGAAACGGGGCTGAGCGTCGGCGACGAAGATGCCCTGCAGGCCTCCCTCCATCGCGTGGGCAACCTGCTCGGCGTCGCTCCCAACGTCGTGCTCTTGGTGCGTCGTCCCTACGAAGCCCGTACGGGTGAGTTGGTCGTCGACCAGCTGGCCTCGCTGGGCATGCTGCCGGACGTCTCGCGCCTCTTCACCGGTCTGCACACCATGACCATGGTGGAGCGGATGATGGAAGCCAAGTTCCAGGCCGAGCGCTTCCCCGAACTGCGGGCGGGCTTCGTGCTGGAGCTGTCGGACGAGAAGTCGTACCTGGGCCTCAACGACCAGGTCAACAAGCTGGTGGAAGAGCTGGTGCGGTTCATGGGGGTGGAAGTGGTCGAAAGCCACATGACCCACACGGCGCCGTTCAAGTTCACCGTCCGGGTCAAGGCTCTCGAAGACAGCATGGCTCTCGCCAAGCTGCGCTTCCCCAAGCTGGTGATCAAGCGCGTCAGCGACGACAAGTAAGCGCACCGCTCTGAATAGTGCCGGGGTTGACTGTTCGAAGGCGAAAGCTTTCGGCGGTTGACCCCGGCATTTTCTTTTTTTTGTTTTTTTAATACTAAAAGCAATAGTAAAGCAGACGAAACTGCCAAATAACCTAGATTGAAAGAGCGGTGGCAATTGTCTGAGCGTGCAGCCTGGCGGTCAAACTTTTGTCTTTGTTGTAGCCGCCGCCTAGCACTATTGCAAAGGGCAAAGCCCGCCCTTTGGCAGTCTCCAGAACAAGCTTGTCTCTTGCCAGCATTTCTTCGGTGCTCAAATTCATCTGGCCAAAACGATCATCTTTGTGCACATCAGCTCCGGCAAGATAAACAAGCAGGTCAGGCTCGAAGCTCCACAAGCTTTTCTCTAAGCCATCTTTCAGCTTGGCCAAATAGTCTTGTCCCGAACAATTGCGCTCTAGAGCAATATCAAGACTGGAAGGAAACTTGTTTCGAGGATAGTTGCTGCCCACATGCATAGACAAGGTGTAAACCCGTTCATCGCTTGCAAAAATGGCACTGGTACCGTTTCCCTGATGGGCATCTAGATCGACTATTTGCACTTTCAGTTGCGGATTACTTCTATGCAGGCATCTTATGGCTATTGCCACATCGTTGAAGAGGCAATAACCCGAGCCATGATCGGCAAAAGCGTGATGGGTACCACCGGCTAAATTTGCGGCGCCACCAGTTTTGAGAGCGGCTTTCGCTGCTTCTATCGAGCCGGCGGCGGCAGCCAGACTTCTTTCCACTAGCTTCTCAGACCAAGGAAAACCAATTTTGCGTATTTCATCTGCGCTTAGTCTGCCGGTCATGATTTTTTCGACATAGCCTGCACTGTGTACCAAGAGTAAGTCTTCCACGCTGGCAAGACCCGGGTCTAAGAGCTGCTCTTTGCCGATTAGTCCTTGCTGTACCAAATAGTCGGCACATTGTTGATACTTATAAATTGGAAAGGGATGGTCGGCCGGTAGCTCGAAAGTGTATCTGCTACTGAAGAAGACTTGCATCACTGTTTACTTTAGGCGTTGTTTACTCAGATTTGATTGGCTCAGATCAGATTTAGTTAGGTTTGACTGAGTGGAACAAGATTGACTGGGCGCAGTCTTGTCTTGAAGCCTGCTTCTTGGGCATAACCTAAGATTCGGTCTACGTCCTTTTCGATAACTGCGCCAGCAAGCTGGGTCACTTCGTCTTCCCAGGGGATGTCGAAGTCGTTGGCGCCATAATTTAAACCCTCTAGTGCAGCCTGGTTTTGGGTGAGCACAGAGGTGCGCAAAAACTTGATGTTGTCTAGATAAATGCGGCTCAGAGCCAGGTGTCTGAGATATTCTTGTGAGCTTATTTCCTGGCCTCCCAAATCGTTGTTGTAAGGCTTGTAAGTCCAGCAAAGAAAGCTAAACAGCCCTTCTTTGCCCGCTTGCAATCTAGCATCTTGAAAGTTGCGCACAGTTTCGAGGTGATCCAGTCTTTCTTCTAGCGTTTCGTCAAAGCCGATAACCATTGTGCCGGTTGTCTTTAGCCCGGCGTCAAGAATATCGGCTTGCGTGTCCATGTATTCTTTCACTGTATATTTGAGCGGGCTGTGTCTCAATCTAAAGCTGTCTGCCAGTATCTCGGCGCCGCCGCCGGTTATCCAGTTCACTCCGGCTTCTTTGAACATGGCTAGAGCTTCTTGATTGCTCAATTTGCAGAGTCTAGCTATATAAAGAAATTCCACTACGGTGAGGGCATAAAATTCAATCTTATCGCCATAGCGTTTTCTAATTGAAGAAAACAAATCGAGATAGTAATCGATGCGCAGTTTTGGATTGAAGCCGCCGTTGAAGCCGAAAAAATTGCCTCCTACGTTGACTAGCTCATCGATTTTGCTGAAAACATATTCTTTGTCTCTGACATAACCGTCTTTGTCGCCCGGCAGTCTATAGAAAGAGCAGTAATCACATTTTGCTACGCATACATTGGTATAGTTGATGATGCGCATCAATAAATAAGTTGCTTCATCTGCTTTGTGAAAGCGTGCTCTCACTATTTTTGAGAGGCTGGAAAGATCTTGGTCCGAAGCATTGTTCCACAGCCACTCGGCTTGCTGCCTATCAATTCTTTCGCCCTTTTCAAGCTGCTCTCTGATTTCTTCTATCTTCATCCTAATTGTTCCTAAGTGAGCCTGGTGTTAGCCTGGCGACTTTCCAAAGCTCCAAGTTCACTTCCAACCTTTCAAATTGTCGCAGATTGCACGATATTTAATCACATATGTGGGAGAACCACGTAGTGAGAAGCGTTCCCTCGATCGAAATTTTCACATATGATGTCTTCTACCCCCCAAAAGTACAATTTCTTCTCCACAGGAGCCTTGTCCCCATGGCAAAAGGCGATCTTAGCGGTGCAGCTGTGAATGCCGGCGATACAGCCGTCAGTCAATCTTCCCACGAAGGCAGCGCCCTGGCGCATCAAGGCGGCGCCCTATTGGCAGACAGTTCAGTCGGGCAATTTCGCTCGATGGCAGTGGCTGATTCATTGCCTGCTGTGCGCTTTAGCGATGCCGTGGTGGCTAGTGGACCTGCGATTGTCAGCGGTGGTAATGAAGTGACCCTCGACCGCAACAAAAAGGTTTCTGAATTGATTCAGGCCGGTGTTATGCGTCGAATTGAGTCTCAGGCTGGCGCCAATCCTAGTGAAATCATCAAGCCGGGTGAAAAGCCCGAAGTACTGATCACATACAGTGATACTGCCGATCAATCTAAAACACCAGACTTTATTGTACGCAAAGATGGTCGTATCGAAGCGCAAGGCGATCTTGATGCCGCCGCCCGCAAGCAGATTGTCATTCAAGTGGAGCGTGAGCCTGGGCAGATGAGTGACCCTGCTCAAGCGCAACAAAAAAGCATCGATGAACTGGTGCAGTATGTGAATGCGCGTGTAGGCCAAAATCCGCAGATGGCTGGACGTGGTTTAGAAATTAACGACGAATATGGTCTGATGTCGCAAGATCTTACCCGCAAAATTGCCGGTGGTGGTCTAGAGCAGAGTGATGCTGCGGCGGCTAACTCGGCAAGATCGGGCTATAGTGCTGAGTCGCAGCGTATGATGTCGGGCATGAACCGCTTCAGCCCTGGCTCCAGTGGCTCAATGACTGCGCGTGAGATGGGCGACTACTTCCCCCGTCGCGATGTCGGCCAGCAGAAAGATGAGACCAATCCGGTTGTTCATGCTAAGAACGCCATAGCCGGTATGTTCAATCCCGACCGCGCCAACCCCTACGAGACCGTGCGTAAGACCCAAAGCGAAGGTCTGGCAGTCGGTCGTTACGGCCTTACCTATCGCAACTTCATGAGCTGGTTCTCTTTTGAAGGTGAAGACGAGTTTTCGGTTGATAACATCGCCGGAATTATGTCTAAGCTGGCTAAGAAAGGCAAAGTCTCTAAAGAGTTTGCCGCTAAGTTTCAGGACAAAGCTTTTGCCGCCAAGTTTGTCGGCGCTATGAAGCGTATGCAGGAAGGCAAGCAGCTTTCAGGCGAAGAGATGCGCACTCTCTTCCCCAAGGAATTGCAAGAGCGCGTGGCCACCGATGTGGTCGACAAAACTTTGAAAGATGCCGGCGGTGATGTCGGTAAAGCCGCTCTCGCTCTGCATTTGGGCAAAGAACCTGCCCAGCTCACCGGCGAAGATTTGAACAACAAAGCCAATAAAGACTATATGCAAGGTGCAGTGAAGTTGGCTCAGTTGTCTGAGTTGAGACGCGATCTTGGCCAAGGCGACAAAATAGACTGGCAGGTGAGCCCGGAAGGCAATCTCATGAAGGCTCAGATTGTCAAAGCCGGTTTGACTGTGGCACGCAATATGAATACCGAAGGTCGCTGCGCCGAGGGCGTGCAGGTGGCTCTTTCCAAGGTCGGCATGGGCGAGTTTCTTGGTTCAGGCGATGGTTGGGCGATGCGTCATGCCTTCCTTAAGTCTGATGAATGGCGGGTTACGAACGATCCCACCAAAGCCACTGCTTTTGTGCGTTCTTGGAGCCAAGGTGTAATCGCTGAAAATGGCGGCAAGAACTATGGTCACGTTGGTCTTCTCCATGTAGAAAACGGCAGACTGGTTGAGACTTCAGATCACAAAACCGAACACCAGATAAACAATCCGCGTTATGGCAAGACAATCTATTTTGAATATGTAGGCAAGCAGCCCAAAACCCTTCAGGCTTAGGGCAAATGCTCTAACCTGTCTTAAACTCTAAATTGTCTTTATCTCTAGATTATTTAGGTCGCCCTTAAATAGACAAAGCTTGCTGACAGCCTGCGCAGGCAGCTGGTCAATCTGCTTTTTCATGTCTTTCTTTTTGCCTTGCACAAGCACGTTATAGCCCTGGCTGCGCAGATTGGCTGCGGCTTTCATCACATCGGCCAGCTTGTCGCGATTTTCATCAAAAATCAAGGCTAGTTTTTCTCTGCTGCCCTGTGGCTCAAAGTTTTCATCCATCAAGATGCCGATGATGCGCTCAAAGCCGATAGAAAAACCACATGCCGGCACATCTCTGCCCGACATTTTGCCGACCATGCGGTCATAGCGTCCGCCTCCGGCGATTGAATAGTTATAGCCTGGATACTTGATTTCAAATATGGGGCCTGTGTAATAGCCCATGCCTCGTACCAAAGAAGGCTCGAACTGAACATTGAACTTACCGCCCGAGGCTTCTTTCACTATGCTTATCACTCGCATCAGGGCTTCTACTGTCTCTGTGTCAGCCGCTGTTTTTCCTGCCAGTACTTCCAGTTGTTTTTCACTTGGTCCGCTCACTTCGGCAAGCTCGACCAACAACTTCTTCAGATTTTCGATGGAAGCTTCGCTGTGGCCCTGTCCGGCTAATTCGCGGCTCACCCCATCAAGACCGATTTTGTCCAGTTTGTCTAGTGCGATGAAGACGCTCTCGAAGCGGTCTTCGGCAAAGCCGCAATAGCCTGCCAGACTTGAAAGCAGCCTTCTATCATTGATGCAGATAGTGAAATTTTCAAAGCCTAGTTTAAGCAAAGCCTCTGAAGTGGCTTGCAAAAGCTCGACTTCTGCAAGCTCGCTCTTTACCCCGAAAATATCGATGTCGCATTGGGTGAACTGGCGATATCGGCCTTGCTGAGCGCTCTCTGCCCGCCAGACCGAACCAATTTGAATCGACTTAAATGGGTTGGGCAAATTTTGCTGGTTGTGGCTATAAAAGCGCACCAAGGGCACGGTCAGGTCGAAGCGCAAGCCCATGTCGGCCAGCTCCGCCTTGAGTTTCTTGCTGGCTTCTTCGCTGCTCTCATTGCCACTGCTTTTCAGCACCCGTTCTAGCTTGTCGCCACGCTTCAATACTTCAAAAATTAGCTGCAAGTTCTCGCCGCCGTCGCCGCGCTTCAAGAGGGCGATATTCTCAAGACAGGGTGTTTCAATCTTGGTGAAGCCGAATTGTTCATAGACGCTGGTAATAACTTGGGCTGCCCAGTCTCTCAGTCTGACTTCCCGGGGAAGAAAATCGCGCATGCCGCTTTGAGGGGCTGAGCTAATTTGAGTATCTGTAGACATGATGACCTTTCCTGCGCTGTATAGGCAAATAGAATAAAGCATTTTCTGCCGTCTCTGCTTTTCTTGGCAGCATTAGTTTGGCGTCTTTTACAAAAGCGGTGCTGGGCTTGATTGGAATTTTTGAGATACTAAAAGATATAGCAGAAAAAGAGAGAAAAATAAGGGTGATAAAAGAGGAAAATGCGTGGTTTCGTCCTTTCTGGCGATTGGAAGCGAAACCACGCAGGATATCTTTCTTTGTCTTTTCTTAGTGTCGACCTACCGGTTCAGTGGTCAATCATTCCCAGGTGTGCGGACGGATGCACATGCAGTCCCAAAGGAGCCGCTGGCAGCCTCCGCAACGGGAGTTGAACTGGGGTTGGCAGGTGGTGCAGATGTTCTCATACTTCAGTCCGCTTTTCAGGGCGGAGCCGCAGTCGGAACAATTGCAGCTCTTGGTGGATGCAGCCGGCGCTGCCTTTGTTGCTTGATTGGGGGTGGACATGATGTCTATACCTCTTTCCAAAGTTTTTTTTGCTTTTACAAGCAGCCGGAATGAAATTGCTACCGCTGGGCGAATTGGTGCCGCCGGCGGTGCAGCGTGCTGCGGCGGGTCGAGACAAGTCCGCGTCCCGCCGCAGCTTTAGAGGCTGTCCTTACTTCTTCTTGGCCGGCTGAGCCTCGGGCTTGTCGGCGCCGCCGTTACCGGCCGGCTTTTCCTGCCCCTTCTTCTTCATGGCTTCGATCGCTTCCTGATCGCGCTTGCGAGCCCAGGCATCTTCCTGAGCCTTGCCGCGGTCGCCGAGGGGGTTCTGGTTGGACATGTTCTGTTCCTCTTCTCTTGCTGTTGTTCAGTAAAGCTGGCAGCTGCCGCCGTCTTCGGAGTGGCAGAGACGCGCCCGGGTTTCGCCCAGTTCACGTTCCGCTTCTGCGATGGCTGCGTCGGCGAGCTTGAGCAGCTCTTGCACTGAGTCGTTGCGGTTGTTGAAGTCGATGTTGAGCACGACGGTGACGCTGGGCAGTGCACAGTCGGAGCTGCAGTCAGCGGCTCCCTGCTTGCTGTCCTTGCGAAACCAGGATTCCGGATCCGGAGCGATACAGCCGAAGCGTTCCTTGCCGCCGAGGATGACCTCGGTCTCGCGCGGAGCTTCGGCATTGCTCTTGATGCGATTTTGCAGCGAGGCGAGGGCGCGAACGTCCTGGAAGGACGCTTTCACGATCTCGATTTCCACACTGCTGCCACCAAGCAAAAGGTCAACTGCCCGGCGGTTCAAGAGCGAATCGGCGGCTTCGGTCAGTCCTTTGGCGGTGAGCCAATTGGAGTAGGCCAGGTCAGCCACCTCTCGCGCAGCCTGATCCTCGCACTTGCTCATGGTGGGGGTCAGTCTGTGGAGCTGCTTGCCGATGCTCTCGACTCGCTTCTTCAAGCGTGTCACATGAGCATGCGGATTGGCCGGATCGGCAAAAGACGGCGCAAGTTTTGCGTCGAGTGGGATCATTTTGCTTACCTTTATATCAGGCGTTTCAATCAGGCGTGCCTATCTGTAGAACCAGAATTGGTCGGCTGATTGCTCGTTGATAGTGATTTGGGTTGACTTAGGTGGGTTGGTGAAAGAAAGGTATTTGCAAGAAAGACAGTAGAACTCTATTGTTTGCAGTCGGGCTAAGCAAATTTTGTAAGGCAAGATGAAGTTCATTGGTGTCTATGCAACGCATGTATCTTTGGCCCCGCAGGCTTTTGGTTTAGCCGCGGTGACTTTGCCATAGATCAGAAGTCTGCGCTGGAGAGTCTTGATGGGTAATGCTTCGCAGTCTTGGTCGCTCTCTTTACAATTCCCATGTTTTTACTTTGGGCAAAATAAAGCCCTGTTGCCCTTAGAGAGGCTTAAGGCGGCTGACTGGCTTGGTGGCATGGCGCAGCTTGCGCGAAAGGTCTGTTTTTGATGGCGATGTCAAGCGGTTAATTGTGTTCTCCATCTTCCTGTTTTGCCGGTTTCGGGTTTTTTGCCTCGCCCAATTTTGGTCTGAATTTTAGAGCTGGGGGTATATATCTATTTGTGCTTGTGCGATTTCTGATTGAGGTGCTAGCTTGGCTGGTCCTGAACCATTACAAACCAATCGCTCTCAAACAGATAGGGCGACGCCTCAACCCGCGGGTTCTGATGCTAATGCACAGGGTCGGCAAGACTTGGCTCGTGAAGCCTTTAGAGCTGACGACAGACAGAAAGAGGCGAATGCAGTACCGATAAGTGAAGTCTCGGCTGAGAAGCTCAAGCTCCTTAATGCCTGGCAGGGCATTTCAGAGCAGATTGTTTCTTATAACGCGCGACAGGGCGGTGGTCGCTTGCAAAATGGTGTCTATGAGCTCACCCGGCAGACAGTTAATAACCTTGGGCTAGAGCGGGCTGGTTGGCAAGTTTTGCCGGTTCAGACCGGCAGCGCTCTAGATATGATCGGCGGCGATATTCTTTTGGTAAATAGACGCACCGGTCGCTTCGAATTGCTCGATGCCAGCAGTCGCAGGCTAGATCCCTCAACCGGTGAATTTTTATCAAGCGCAGAGAGCCAAAAAACAAATGTACCGGCAATTCGAGAAAAGGGCGTGATCGATGCTCTACCTCGCTGGTTTGATGTGGGCGGTCGCTTAGAGGTCGATCAAGCAACACCTGAGCATTCTCAGCGAGTGAAAGAGTTCGCCCAAGACTTTAGGCTGCGTATCCAAGAATTGACTGCACCAAACGCCGACTCGCCCTTCAATCTCAAAGATTTTCCCCTGCCCTCTCCTACAGTCACTAAAGACGCTGAAGCTCGTTCGCGTGAATTACAAGCCGTGGTCGAGTGGTCTAAGAAAAATGCCGATGAGAGCTTTCGCAGTGGTGATAGGCGCATGGCATCAGACTATAAAGAGTTTGGGCGTTCAATTGAAAGTGGGGCTTTAGCCTTTAGCGTTAGGGTAAATAGCAGCGGTCTCAACGATGCCGTCAATAAAATGGTAGAGAGAATCATCTTGGAGGATGCCGCCAAGGCGCTCTATCCGCAACCAAAAGGGGCGGCAGGCGGTCAAGGCTCTCAGCCGGTAGATAACATTTCTCACCGCCAAACAGGCAAGAATGGCACGGCCGTGCAAGTAAAGCCCGACGGAGCCCTGGTGGTTTCCTTCGCGCGCCTTGCCGGGCAAGGCGGCAATGGCAACAGTCCTGAAATTTACAGCGTGCCCAATGTATTGGGACATTTCGAGAGAGCCTCGCAAAAGCTCGCCCTGGCTTTGAACAAACCCGAGACCCATGCTGAATTAGCCCATGAGTTGCCGGGTCATTACCGCAAGATGTACGAGCAGGGTCAGCTCGATATGGGTAAAGTGCTCACCATTGTTTCGCGTTTTCGCAATCAGTTTGCCGCCGCCGGCGTTGGCACCGAAAGAGCTTTGCTCGGCCATCTGGTGCATCGACTGGCCGATCGAGAACCAGAGCAGATAAGAAAACTGGCGAATCCAGATGCTGCTGCTGCTAAAGAGAGCAGTGAAAAAGCCCCGCGCCTGGCAGATTTTGGTAGAGAGCAAGGGGGCGAGCAAGGGCGCTATACCGATAGGCTAAGCCCGCAAGAATTGCAGCGACTGGCACAGTTAACCACCCAGCTTGAGGGTAAAGGCAATTTGTCGCCACAAGAAAGAATGACTCTTGAATCGCTCAAACGAGCTTCAGATGAACTTGCCAAACCAGGCGGCGGTGGTGCGCAGAATACTCGTTTAGTGGCGGTGCGGCGCGTTCTGTCCGGTGAGACACTCAACAAAGCCGCTGGTCCGGCTATGATCGCAGCGGTGGTTTTAAACCTATACCGATATAACAGTCCAGGCTTTGAAGACGAAGTACAGCCATCTTTTGGCAGAGGCTGGTGAGGTCTTCGCCATGGCTGAAGAAAAAGAGAAAAGAGTGGAAGCGGCGAGCGAATCACAGCAAGAAGTGATCGTTCCCGATTTGACTCACCTCTTTGAAGAGGTTTACGCCACGGGCAAAGGCGCTGAGCGCGAACCGGCAAAACTAAACAAGGCTGATTTGAACTATTTGCAAGAAAGTCTGGTCAATCTTTTGCCGGCAATGCAGAAAGACGGAAGCACTGCGGCTCTTGAAAAACAGCATGGAGGGCTGGATCTCTCAGCCATGATGCAGTCGGAGCGAGAATCTGGGGCAATGGGACCTATTACTAAAGGGCTCTATCAAAGCTATGTTGATTGGCTTGAGAAGAAAGCATTGCCGCAAGAATTGGAAAGACGCCGCGCCTATGGTTTTGAACTCTATGAGTCGCCTGCATTTGAAAGCAGCGGCGGCAAAGTTAGTTTGAAAGTAGAGCATGGCGATGCACCGAGCAGTGGCGATATATCTCAATTGAAAGTGGCTGCACGCTGGCTTTCTGCATCTATCGAAGACACTGATGTGAAAGAAAGAGTCTTGATTGACCATACCGTCAAAGAGTTGGGTGGTTCCATCAAAGAGTTAGGCCTGCCCAAAGGATGGCTACAGGGCGCTGACCAGCTTGCCGATCAAGACAAGATGGAGTGGTTGAAGAACACCATGGGCTTGATGCAATTAGCCACCGACTCACGCCGCTATATCACACTTATGGACGATCTCAGTAAGGCATCAAAAGGCTTACTGCCTTTTGCTTTGCCTCCAGGTGCCACTGTAGATCGAGACGGCGGTGGTCGTATTACCGCATTGAACCTTAATCTGCCTCAGTCATGGCGTCTTGATAGCCCTCAAGATAAAGAAAGACTGCTTGAGCTTGAGAAATGGTTAGTAGATAAGAAACAAGAATTGGACCCGGTCAGATCGCAGTTGGAAGTCTTGAAAACGACACCAGAGTTGATGCCGGCAAATTCTGACTTAGAGCTTAAGGACAAGTCTGTGCTGTTGTCGGCAGATGGGCAGGTGCAGCAATTGCTAAACCGTCAAGCCTCTGACGGCAAAGGCAAAGATGTAAATTTGTTGGAGAGTCGTTTGCAGGTCGAGAACAAAGACGGCAAGGTGATTCTGCACCAGTCTCTACAGTTTAAACATGTGCCGGTCTGGGGTTACCTCAATCTCGTCGGGGTGGAAGATGTCGGCAAGCCGGTTGAATTGACACGTACTTACAATGCAGATGACTTGGTGGTTTTGAGGCATGGTCACGAATACTCTGTTGTGAAGGCCTCGCAGTTGCGTAGTGATGGTGTTGTCGATGGTGTCAAGCGCTTGGGCGAGAAAGCTTTGCCTGCGGCTATGGATGCCGGTTTGGTCTTGATGGGTGCTGCCGAGACTGCTGCTTCGCTGCGCCGCCCCGGCAGTGGCACAATTGGTCTGGTAAATGGCTGGCAGTTGGCTCGGGGCTTGACTCATACCACTGTCGGCGCCACCGGTGTATTCAATAGTGCCGGAGCGAGAGAGACCGCCTGGGGTGAGAACTTGGGTACGGCAAGATCGGCATATTTTCTAGCGATGGCAGGCTATATGACGACCAGCGGCCTGGCGCGAAGCTTTGTGCCACTTGTGCCTCGGCTTAAGCCTCTATTGGCCAAGCCTCTCGCCGGTGGTGCGGCAGAGGGATCAGAAGCAGTGGCTGCCACAATGCTCAAGTCCTTTCATGGACCAGAAGGAAAGTTATTGCGCCCACTTTATCAAGGTGGCGCCCTCACTACTTATGCTTCCGGCCTGATGTTCAGTCCCTATATAGCTGGTGATTTACTCCTTCAGGCTTCTCGCCTCAAGCTGGAAAATGATCCAACCCGCTTGATAGAAAGGCAAGCGCGGCATGAATAACCGCCAAGAAGCAGGGCGCGGACAAAAACAAAATAGAATATTCCTTTCGTTTATCACTTTCGCTTTATTGGCGGCTGTCAGCGCCTGCATATCAGAACCAAAGCAAGAACTGGGGCAAATGAACCAAGGTTCTGAGCAAGAGACTGAGAGCCTTGAGAGGGTCGAGCAAAACAACGATCCCTTTGCTGAATGGCAATATCAGCTCAAAGACCAGCGACAAGCTCTAAACGCCAGCGCCTATTTCAAGAGCGTCAAGTATGGCTCGGCTATTTACTTTAGACAGGGTGAAACCGATATTTATAAACTACCAGTATCAGAATCGGCAAGACCAGAGCTTTCTTTTGAAGAGGCTGAGCTGGGCGGTTTTCAGTCTATTGTCATAGACTCATGCCTTGGTGCGCTGCACACAGCTAACGTCATGGCTGTCTCTATAGATGAGAAAGGTAATGCCTCTGTTTTGCACTGCGGCGCTCTTTCGGAAGGGGTAAGCAAGCCTCGCTTTGGTTTGCATAAAGGGCAGAATGTTTTGATTTTTGAGCAGGCTGTGGGTGGACTATCAGGGGCGCAGAATGCCACCGTACCGTTGCATTGCACTTTACGCCAATCTTTGCATGGCAATGGCAAGTATCAACCTGCTTTATACTTGCAGATGTCTTCCCAGGACGCCGAGCCGCCTCACCTCGATTGGGCTAGCCTGCCGGTCTCATCTGAAGGAAACTTGGATTCAACTGCCATTTCTTCTGATGGGGAGGCGGAGCCGCCCAGAAAAGATTCGGGGCGGCTTTCGGAGGGTTTTGCCGGGTCTAGAGAAGCTGAAGAGTCGACAGAATCTAGAGGCTCTATAGGTTCTATAGGTTCTTTAGGCTTGCAGGCGGCGCCGGTTGAGTTGACCGAGTATTTGGCCAGGCTAGTTTTCAATGGCCACGGCAATAAAGTACCTGAACGTTTGAGAAAGCTTTGGCCTAGGTCAAGACCTGGTCTTTTGTTCTATGAAAAGGCTCTGTATGAAGCATTGACCAAAATGAGCTTTTTTGAACAAGTTAAGCCTTCGCTTGGGGGTTGGCGACCAAATTGATTCGGTACTTGACTAAAGTCAGACGACCGGTCTAGTCTAGGTATGTCGACAGTTTATTACCTTCTAGTGCTACGATTGCATTGCTATTTTCTATAAATGCAATCGTTCGCTAAAAACCACCGGATCACTTATCTAGCAACTTCAAAGATTGAAAAGGTATGTCAAGTATGCCAAAGACAGTGTCTTCAAAAGCGGCGCCAAAGCAAGATACCAAGTTGGTTCTTATCGAAGCCGGCATCAATATCATGATGGAAAAGGGCTACAGCAATACAGGCATACAAGAAGTCCTCTCTTCGGTGGGCGTGCCAAAAGGCAGCTTTTATCACTATTTTGATAGTAAAGAAGATTTCGCTTGCAAGATCATCGAGCATTTTGACCAAAGCTATAGCAGTCGCATTCTCGCCAGCTTGAGAGATAGCAGTCTTACACCGCTAGACCGGTTGAAAAATTATTGCCGCACCAGTAAAGAACATTTGCTGGCGCAAGAATGTCGCAAAGGCTGTTTGATAGGCAATTTGAGCCAAGAGATGGCTGATCAGAGCGAAACGCTCAGGCTCTGTCTCTCGCAAGTGATGGGTAAGTGGCGGGATATCTTTGCCGGTTGCATAGAAGAAGCACAAAAGAACGGTCAGATAAGCAAGACTCATGCGCCCAGCGCTATGGCTGAACTCTTCCTTTCCGGTTGGGAAGGTGCTGTTATGCGAGCCAAAACTACAAAGAGTGTTGAGCCGCTTGATGTATTCTCAGAAGTGTTCTTTGCCCAAATATTGAAGTAGCGTTGTTTCGATTCGCTCTTGTAACCGATGTGCATATTTGCAATGAAGAAGCACCTTATGAGGGTGTAGTGCGTAAGCTTTGCCATCAAGCGCTTCCTCTGCTTAGTGATTTCGTAGAATTTTGCAATCAGCAAGAGCTGACTTTTGCTGCACAGCTTGGCGACTTTATCGAAGATGTTCCTGGCTCGGTCGAAAGTGACAGAACCCATTTTCAGAGCGGCATGAGGGTATTGAGTGGCTTGCGAGCACCGCTAATTTCGGTGATTGGTAATCACGAGCAAGTCAATCTGTCAGTCGATGAGATTTGCTCTCTAGCTGGCTTAGAAACGCCATATTACCGCCGGACATTTTCAGGTGTTCGAGGTGTTGGAAGTTTTCGAGATGACGTTTCTCTCGATGTTTTGGTGTTATTTAGTAGTTCAATTGAACATACCGATATTCATATATCTGCCCAGCAGATGCATTGGCTAGAGGCTGAATTACCCAACTGCAGCGACTCTACGATTGTTTTGGTGCATCATCCACTCGATGAACAAAGTCTTTTGGGCAATGTCTGGTTTGAAAAGTATCCGCATTATTGCTTTGTGGAAGAGCGAGTCGCCCTGCGAAAGATACTAAAAGAGAGCGGCAAGGTGAAGGCTGTTTTTGGTGGGCATGTCCACCAGACTAGTGTTTCGCGCATTGATGGAATTTATTATGTCACTATTCAGAGTTTGGTGGAGCGCACCGAGGCTGGTGCAGCGTCGTCGGCTTGGGCTTTGGTTGAGCTAGATAAAGACCGGCTTTTGATGCGTCTTTACGGGGCTGAGCCGGGGGAGTTTGAACTTTGCCTTTAACTGTGTTTTATGTGATGCTGAAAGCTGATTTATTGTTCCGATTAAATACTAAAAGATATAAGAGAATTTTGAAAAAAAGAGAAAGAGGCGCAGAGCCTCTTTCTCAGGGGGTGATGGGGAACCATCACGAGCGACGAGCGATGAGAATATAGGCTTGTTTGATCGCCTCCACTCTCGTCTTGGTTTCCTTGATGTGCTGCTGAGGTTCGCCTCGTTCAATCTTGTTGCGCAAAGACCTGAGGCGCTTCTGCAAGACCTCTTCGCCTTGCGCACCGCGGTAGAAGGCAAAGAGCGAATCGCCGTCTCGCCACTCTTGCTTGAATGGTCCTTCTAGGTCGAGGCTGGCTGCGGTCCAGTAGGTCTTATCGACCTTGCGACTGGCCTCCACGGCAAAGCCCTGCTCGCTCAAGATCTGCTTCAGTTTGCTCAGCGGCAGAAACTTGCGCATCAGTGCTCTGGCTGCGTCTTGGAAGTAGCGGTAGTACCAGAGCGAACCACGTCGGGGATGCAACTGCTGCTTAGACGTGGAAATGATCACAATGTGACCACCCGGCTTCAGCACCCTTCCGGCTTCGGCAATGAGCCCCGCCGTTGCCTCGACCAGTTCGCTTTCGCTTTGGTGCGGCAGGTGGTGAATCATGAAGCTGAACAAGACTACGTCGACCGAAGCATCTTCGAGCGGCATCTTGCGACAGTCGCCGACCATGAGCTTGACGCTCCGGGGCAGTTTCTGTGCCGCTTTCTCGATGCCCAAAGATGATGCATCCAGACCGGTGAGCCGGCAGTTGGGGGCTTGCCTGTGGAAAAATTCCAAATGCATGCCCGTACCGCAGCCGGCATCAAGTAGCTGAAACGGGGAGTTTCCGTAGCCAAGTTCGGCGAGCATCGCCAAAACTTGCTCTGCACCAACCGGAAGCCTTGTCAGATCGTAGTTCTCGTGACTCTTGTTGTAGTTCTCGTAGGCGCTGCCGCCTTTGTTTGCTGGTTCGGTCATAAAGGCTCCCTTTTGATTGAGCTGGGTTGGCAGGCTTTGCGACAAAAGCGGTACAGGTAAGACTGCAAAGCACTTCCTGTACCGCTTCGCCGCCGCCTTTTAGACTTCGGAGTACTGACGCAGCATTTCGCCCAGTGTCCTCACCGCCACACCGGTCGCACCGTGCGAGTTGATGCCCTCGCTGTAGCGGTGGAAGCTTGTGCCGGCGATGTCCATGTGCACCCAGTCGTTGCCTTCCACGACGAATTCGCGCAGGAACCAGGCCGCCACGATGGAGCCCGGACCGCTGCCGTCGTTGGTCAGGTCGGCCATTTCGCTGTCGTTGCCTTGGCGATAGCCTTCGTACATGGGCAGCTCGTGCATCGGCTCACCGACCGAGTCGGCGCACTTGAGCACTTCGCGAGTGAAGCGTGAGTTGTTGCCGAAGATGCCGGTGATCTTGTCACCGAGGGCTTCTTCCACCGAGCCGGTGAGAGTGGCCACATCGATGAGCTGGTTGGCGCCCAGCTTCTTCTGCACATAGGTGAGCGCATCGGCCAGGGTGAGCCGTCCTTCCGCGTCGGTGTGTCCCACCTCGACGGTCAGTCCGCTCATGGTCTTGATCACCATGCCCTGCCGCATCGAGCGGGCATCGGTGAGGTTCTCGCAGGCGGCGACCACTGCCCGCACCGAGATCTGGGGCTTGAGCGCGCTGACAAGCGACATGGCCTGCAGCACTGCCGCCGCACCTCCCATGTCGTTCTTCATGTCGCGCATGCCGTCGTCGTCCTTGAGGTTGAGACCGCCGGAGTCGAAGGTGATGCCCTTGCCGACCAGACCGAGCACTTCCTGGGTGCCGCCGCCCGGCGGGTCGTAGCGCATCTCGATGAAAGCCGGGGGGTTCTGGCAGCCGCTGCTGACCGCCAGTACACCGCCCATTTTCATAGCCTTGATTTCGGACTGTCCGAAGACGCGCACCTTGACCAGTCCACCAGAGTCTTTGCCGATCTTTCGCGCGATGGCGGCGATGCGGGTCGGGGTCATGGTGTCGCTGGGCTCGTTCACCATATCGCGGGCGCGGTTGGTGGCTTCGCCAAGCAACTTGCCCACCTTCAGACCGCGATTGACCGAGCTGAGGTGCTCATCGCTGGTGAGCAGAGTGAGAGTCTCGAAGTGCGTGCGTCCTTGGTCGCGGGTCTTCTTGTGGTTGGGTTCGTAGTCGACCAGGGTGGCAAATTCGGCCACGGTCTGGGCGAGCTGCTCGACCGTGAAGCCGGGCAGTTCGACATCGACGAGAGGCATGACCAGATGCTCACCGCCGGCGGTGTCGCGGGCGGCCAGGAAGGCTTCGGTCAAAGCCTCACGCAGCTTATTGAGGGTGAGCTTGGAGCGGGCGCCAAGACCGACCAGAATGATGCGGTCGAGCCCGACCGTTTCGAGGTTGGTGTCGAGCACCGAGACCTGCTTGTGCTCCGGTTCGAAGCCGTCGGACTTGACGCGACGAGCGATCAGTCCACCGGTGATTTCGTTCACCTCGTGCGCGAAGCCCTTCAGCTTGCGCTCGCCGGAGAACCTGAGCAAAATGACGTTGGCACGGGAGCTCTTGCCCACGCGCTGGAGAGCGGACGTCAGACCAGCCGACGTCGCCTTGAAAGAGATTGAGGTAGCCATAGTTTCCTCCACGGCTCTTTGAGCCGCTTCGACAGATTTTGGTTTGATAAAAGACTGCCTGGAGACGGTTATTGCCTGGGGTCAGATGACGCCGGCAGTCTGAGACTGCTGGGTCAGGCTGTCATAACCGCTTTCGGAGTCGCCTGTGTAACTCGGGTTGGTGGAGCCGTCCAGCGCCGTGGACTGAAGCAGCGCTTCGACCTTGCCGTATGAGGCGATTTCGCCCTCAAGGAAGGTCTGGATTTGCGCAGTCAGTCCGACAGCCTGAGAAAGCGGCGCCGAAATTGAAAGTGAGAGCGGGGTGCCGACCAGAAGGTCGAAGTCGTTGGTGTGAGCCCAGACGTGTTCGCTGTCGCCGCTGGTATCACCGGCGGGGCTTGGAATGCGACTGATGATCAACCAGACGAACTTACCGGCATTCTGCTCGGAGGTCAGGCGCAGCCGCACCTCCTTGCTGGTGGCAGAGATAGCGCTGAGCATATCGGCCAGCGCGCGGGATGCGAAGACCTTCGCGTTGTCGTACTTGCTGTTAGCCATGATGTGTCCTAGTTCAGTTCAGCTGAGCTGTATTACTTTCTGATCGCAATCAAAAGCTTTCTCGACCGTCCCTTACTGCTCATCCCGGATGGAATGACTGTGTCGGCTCTAAGGGTCGTGGGGTGTGTCTTAGACTTGATCGAGTGTACTTTTGGATTGAGAAAGAAAATAAAACGCGAGCTAAACCTACGAAGTCACCTAGGCTATTATCAAGAGATCTTAGATTTAAATATAGAGTAATAACTGTACAAGCTAACGCAAGACGACTTAGCCGTAGGCTTTCTGGCTTGTTATGCTGGGTGGGTGGATGTCAAGAAAGCCAAAGATTTCCAATGGTGGGGTTTGGGGTTTGTTGTCAAGAGTGGTGTCGTATTTGGTAGCGCGAGCTGCGCCAATTCTTGGCTGGGGCGAGCCGGTTACCCTTTCTAGTTTCTAACTTTATCTTTCGTCCGAAATCTTGATTAGAGCTTAGTTTCAGCCTTAGGTTCAGGTTCCTTTTCGCCTTCACAAATTCTAGAGAGACTTACTACAAGCCCTTCAATAAACAGACCCGCATTACTGCTTTCTGGCTCAGGTTGAGTCCTGAATGGGCCTGCTCAATTTATGTGGGTGAAAAGTGTGGTCCGGTGGTCGGCATTTTCTCAGCAAGGTGCTGGGTCAGCCAAACATCCGGTTTTGAAACAATTCAGGAGCACTATATGAAACAAAGTATTTGGGGCGAGATGTTTCGTCGCAAGTCGGTTGAAGTCATCAAGGCTCAAAGCGAAGAGGAGAAGGGACCCCGCCTCAAGCGAGTGCTGACGGCGCGAGATGTCTTCAATCACGGTGTTGCAGCAATCATCGGTACCGGCATTTTTGTCCTTACCGGAGTCGCTGCAGCAAACACAGCTGGTCCAGGAATCTTGCTCTCTTTCGTGCTCGCCGGTCTGGCTTGCGCGTTCGTCAGCTTTGCATATGCAGAGCAGGCATCTATGATTCCGGTTTCTGGCAGTGCATACACCTATGCTTATGCAACGATGGGCGAGTTTCTGGCTTGGCTTATCGGTTGGGATTTGCTTTTGGAGTATGCCGTAGGCGCCAGTGCAGTTGCCTCAGGATGGAGCGCATATCTGCAGAACATTTTGCAGGGTTTGGGCTACCACCTGCCTGCTTATCTCACTGTGGCGCCTCCCACTCTACCTCTTGGTCATGTCGGTATTACCTTGGCTTTTCTTTTGGGCGGCATCTTTGTAACTGCGCGCAGTTTCGGCAAAGTTGCTGAAGCCAAGGACAAAGCTGAGGCCAAGGCTAAGTCTTCTTCAAATAAGGCAAACTGGCTGAGCCGCTTGCTTGGTTTCGGTCTTATCGGTGTCGCTGTCGCTTTCGGACTCGACACCTATAGGCACCTGACCAGTGTGGACCTGCCGGCTGTCCTCATTGTCGCCTTCATCAACTTTTGGTTGATAAAGGGGGTTTCGCATACCGCCAAAATGACATCTATCTTTGTGGTTGTGAAGCTGGCTGTGGTAATTTTCTTTATCGCTGTCGGTGCCTTCCATATTGATACCGCCAACTATAGCCCTTTCCTGCCCTTCGGTTGGTCGGGTGTGCTGGCTGGGGCTGGTGTGGTCTTCTTTGCTTTCATCGGCTTCGATGCTGTTACCACTCTTTCGGAAGAATGCAAAGACCCGCAGAAAGACGTGCCCAAAGGGGTGATCGGGTCTTTGGTGGTATGCACCTTGTTGTATGTATTGGTGGCGGCTATCATGACCGGCGCGGTTTCTTACACCCTGCTTGGCGGGGCCGGTGAGGGTGCGCCAATGGCGAAAGTCTTGGACCATATCGGACTCAACTGGGCTTCGCCCTTGGTTTCGGTTGGTGCTATCGCTGGTATCACTTCGGTTTTGATTGTCCTGCTTTTTGGGCAGTCTCGCATCATGATGCGAATGGCTAAAGACGGCTTGGTTTCGCCGGTCTTTGGTAGGGTGTCGCCCCGTTTTCACACTCCTGTCTGGTCGATTGCCATCTGGGGTGTGATTGTTGCACTCTCTGCCGGTTTGGTGCCTATCGGCGAATTGGCGGAGTTGACCAGCATTGGTACTCTCTTCGCCTTTGTCATAGTCTCTTTGGGGGTGATCGTTTTGCGACGTACCGAACCTGAGCGTCATCGCGGCTTCAAGTGTCCAGGTTATCCATATGTGCCAATTCTTGGCGCCCTGCTCAGCTTCATTTTGATGCTCAGCTTGCCGGGTATCACTTGGTTGCGATTCGTTGGTTGGATGGCTATCGGCATAGTCGTCTATTTCACCTATTCGCGCAGTCATAGCCGTTTGACGCGCTAGTCTGCCAAGAGTGGAGCGGCTTTCTGTACTTGTTACAGGAGGCCGCTCTGCTCGCTTTTCTTTTGCTTCTTTATTACTAACGCCGGTAGTATAATTACCATCTCGGCATATTTTGTCTCGGGGTGGCGGTTTGGCATGGTTTGACATAGGGCTCCACCGCGTTCCATAGACTGGCACCGGCGCAACCGACTGTGGCTAAAACTCCTAGTCCGAGTAATTCCGGTGCTGCCCCCACCGCTAGACCAGTGCCTACTGCAAAGCCTACTGCCCCCGCGCCGAAGCCGACTGTCCTGCCCGAATGTTCAGGGAATTGCTTGGTGTGCTTGTCTATTGCTTCGACTGTTTGGCTCAAACCCTTTGATTCTTTCTCCAGCTCTTTGCTGGCTTGATCAAGAAAGCTGGTGTATTGGCGCTTTAGTTCTCTTTGCTTTTCTTCTTTGGGTAAGAGCTGTTGCTGTGGCAAGTTCTTGCTCAGGTGCTCTAACTCTTGCAGGGCCTTTTGAATGTCTTTCTGTAGAAAGTCAGGCAAAAGGTTGGTGGTTTTTTCGCACTCTTGCTGCTTCGATGAAGCTGTGTTCTCGGCTGGTTTCATGTCATTTCCTCCGGGATGGTAGTTTCCTCAGATTACTGACAAGTCTGGTTGCTTTCACTGTGTAATTGAACAGTGGTTGCGCGAGTTGAGCGAGTGCGAACTTAGTGGAGGTTCATTTTGGGTGAGTGAGAGAAATTTTGCTGTTTTTCTCTCAAGCCCAACCAGTATTCATTTACGCGGTTTTCTTCGGCTATGAGTTGCACGGTCGGCAACTAGCTTAGGGCTCTCTCTCCTTCAAATAAAGACTGAGATTGGGTTAGGTTTGGTCATATCTTTCTTTTCCGACTCCAAACCTAGTTCTTCGACTTCAACCATTTAGTTTTCAGACCATCAGCGAGACATAGCTGTCTTGGTTAGTCGTTCGCGCTGAAAACTACCAAAATTTACCGAAAGGTGCGCTATGCAGCACGGTTATCAATATTGCCCCAAGTGCGGCTTGGGGTTGGTTCTCAAGAGCTTTGAGGGCAAGCAGAAATCAGCTTGTTCCAAGTGTGACTATGTTCATTGGGACAATCCTCTTCCTGTCGTAGCCGTCATTGTGCCTCACGTCAGTGGTGGTCTAGTTTTGATCAAGCGGGGCATGCCCCCTCGAGTAGGCTATTGGGCGCTGCCTGCCGGCTTCATCGACCATGGCGAGCATCCTGAGTTTGCCGCTGTTCGAGAGTGTAAGGAAGAGAGCGGATTGGACATCAAGCTGGCGCGCTTGCTGTCGATTCATGCACCGGAGGGCCGGAATCAGATTCTCATGATTTATTTGGCTGAGCCGGTTTCTGCTTTGCCTAGCCCTGGCAGTGATGCCTTGGAGGCAAAAGTCTTTGCTTTCGACCAACTGCCAGCCGAGATTGCCTTCCCCTTGCACAAGACTGCTATCGAGAACTACATCAAGCGAGAGAAGCGCAATCGTCGCCGTCGCAAACAGCCTCAAGGCTGAGTGTTTCGGCAGTGAGCGTTCTAGGGTTGCGAGAATCTCTCGCAACCCTGGGCTCAGCTAGATTGAGAGAAAAACAGCAAAATTTCTCGCAACCCTAGGCTTTTCTAGATTGAGAGAAAAACTGCAGAATTTCTCGCAACCCTGGGCTCTTCTAGATTGAGAGAAAAACAGCAGAATTTCTCTCAACCCCAACTCCTTTCAATCACTTTACTACTGCCCCAAAAGTCCGACGTATCTGTCTCGCACGCTTCTTCTTTGACCCGTTCTATACTATGCTATATAGGACGCAAAAACCCCTTACTGCCGCACCTTTGCCCAATTATTTATGTCAAGAGAGTTTCAAGCGAGTCGCAGCCGTGTAAGTTGTAGGGGAGCAATACTTATCGACAGATTAAAAACTGAGCCTCGGTCCAGAGAATTCAAATGAGCTACGACTTCAATATCTATCTTCTGAACGAACCCAAGCTTAATGAAATCATTTCAACTCTAGCCCAGCTGAAGATGGCGGTAGAGCACAGCCCCACCGCTCTACCCTGGGAATTCAAATGCTTTATGGGACAAGACGGCGCCGAACTCTCAGAGCGCGAGAGTTTCAAGGTCATTGGTCCGGTAAGTATCTTCCCCGACGATTTGCCTTCTTTTTCTTCCAGCAATGATCTAGACCGCGCCAAGTGGCTCATAACAGTTTCTTGCCAAGTTGACTCAGAAGTGGCCGAGCAGGCCGTTAAGTTTGGTTCTGCCTTGGTCAAGAACCATAAGGGAGCAATTTACGACCCCCAAGAAGACCAGTTGATTTATCCCAAAAAAGTTGCCAGAAAGGCTGAGTCAAGAGAGATAAAGCTTCTCTCTATGCAGTTTTCCACCACCGAAGACGAATTTTTGCCTGCAAAGGCAAAGGTTTTGTTGGATATTTTGGAAGAGTATTGCCCGGAAGCTTTGCCAATGAGGTTTGGCAGAGGGCTGCCCTTAAGTGATCGTTATCTCAATCAAGGTGCCTCGGGTTTTCTCAATGCTTGCAAAAGAGAAGGAACCCTTTTCTTTAGGGGGCGCTATCCCTTTCTGGGCGGAGGTGTCTGGCGTCCGTCCGAGTTTACCCGTCTCAAAGCTACTGAGGCTCCCTGTGTCACCATAAGTCTTGATTTCGACTGCTCTTGGGCTTTAGGTTCTTCTGAAAATTCCGAGCATTTAGTGGCGCTGTTTTGCGCCTTGGCAGAAGGTATTGGTTGTTTCTACGCCGGAGCCGCCGTGCGCCGTCGGGTTAATATGGTTGACGGCGAGATTCTTCATGGTCCCGAAGCCGAGAACTGGTCCTTTGGCAGGGCTGCTTGTTGGGATGGTATTCCGATGGTCAAGACTTGGCTGACTTGGTTTGGCGAAGATTTGAAAGTAGAGGTTGCGCCTTGTCTCGACCAGCGCTATGTCACCATGGAAGGCAGCTTTATGAGGCTCTCCGAGAAACCTGCCGACGCCGATGAGTTGACCTATCTCTTTCCGAAGTTTCCTGACAAGGTTCTCAACGTAGAAACCGCTTCAGGTCATTTCAAAACAAGCAACTAATTGACACTACTTTTAGTGGCACTGATTGCCTCTCTGACCTCTTTGGATTTCTGGCAAATTTGCCACAGGGCATAGCTGAATGTAAACTTAGGTGGGGGTGAACCTTGCCAAGTAAGTCTTCGCACAAATCGCATCCTGAAATCATCGTCTTGATTGTCTCAATGGCGGCTTTTGCAGCCTTTGTATTTTGCGGCGAATTTGCTGTGCGACAGCAAAAGACACCCCCCAAGTCGATTGCAGACGATGCTGCGAAAGCTCCTACTTCGACTCTATCTTCTTCTTCAGTTGCTTCTCTGTCCAATAGCCCAGCACAGCATTCTTCTCAAGACGGTCAGTCAGGCGCCGATAAAGATTCCAGCTTGCTTGGGCATGTCACTAAATCTCAGTCTTTAAAGCCGGGACATTTACTAAATCACGACAAGACTAAAGCTGATTCAAATTTGGACTCTTTGTCTACTGCAGCGCCCAATGCATTTCCCAGTTCACTGCCCAATTCATCGCAAAATACTGTGCCTGAAGCGCTAAACCAAAAAGATGAAGCAGAAGCCGAAACGGCAATGTTGAATTCGCTTCCCTCAGCTGTCCCTGGTACCTCTGAAAGTGCCGAGGGTCCCGGTCCGGGTATGCTTGAGTCGAGTGAAAATCAATCATTCGTTCAGCCCAAGTTGATTGCAGTTGTGGCTAAGTCTCGCTTCGCTCAGAAAGCGCAGCAGAATCATGCTGTTCTGCCCGCCGGTGAAGATGCCGCCCATGCCACGGTAATGCGCCTTTATGGCGCTACTTTCATTGCCAAGCCAGGTTTGAAGCTGCCTCCCTATGCTGTTTTTGAAGCCCCTGCCCAGGTAAGAAGCTATCAAAAGACCTTGCCCCTCAAGCGCCTGAAAGTCGGCCGCTATAACGTAGTTCTGCAGACCGAAGCCCTCAATGCCTTCAGCGAAGCTGAAAAAGAGGCTGCTCAATACAAACTGAGAATATCGCCAGTGGGTGATATTGCTAGCTTGAGGAGTTATGAGGACACTGCTTATATTTGGCATAAGTATCTAGAAAAAGGGCTCAATTATTGGGTGGCCAATCACAAGGTGAAGCCACAGGAAGCTCGTCGCATACTGGCTTTGCCTCCTAGAGCTCAGCTCAACGCTGTACTTGCTCTAGAAGAAAAGGGTCTTTATTTGCATGCCAACCATATTCATTCCATTATGAATCTAGCCGCACCGCCCGGGGGGTCGCAGCATATTTCAGGCTTGGCTATGGATATAGAGGAACATCAAAATCCCAGGGTGCGCGAGATACTCAATCGCCACGGCTTCTTTCAGACAGTCTTACATGATAGTCCGCACTTTATTTTTCTTGGACGCAAGACCGAAGAGCTAGCCGATCTTGGTCTTGTATCTGTGCTCAGTAACGGCAGGCAGTATTGGATTCCCGATATTCCCCCCGTGGTTGCCGCCGCTGCGCCGGTGCAATTGCCTTTCAAGCCTCGCTCTGCAAAGTCGAGATTGGCTTCTCTGGCAGCTCGCAAGAAATCAAGCAAGGCTGTGGCGCCGGCCAAGCCTGTGGCTGCCAGTAAAGAGCCAGAGCCACCGCAGTCATTCTGACAAAAATCATCTTTTCTTAAGACCGGTTTAACCTTGCCTTTAACTGTCAAGGGGTAAGTTGATATTGAGAAAACAAGAAAGAGAAAAAATGAGAGAAAAGAAAAATGACATTGAATCCATTCGAATTACAAGGCCCAGCTTATCTGGGATTTTATCTGATAGCTTGCACCCTGACGGGAATAGTCGCATATTTTTTGAGACTGCACATCTTAGGCAAGCATTACGCTAGCATTTATCAGACCACAAATGAGTCTGAGTCTATTGCTAGAGAACTGGACCCCTATGAGGCAGCCTATCTGCAAGGTGGGGCTGACCGAGTGCTTCTAACTGCCTGCGCTAACTTGGCGAGACACGGCATAGTGCAGATAGATACCGGTTCGAGCAAACTTTATGACACTCTAGGAAGTTCACCGGACGCCGACAAGATTAAGGCCTCGCTGCATAAGGTTGAGGAAGAGATCTTTAGCCTATGCCGGGTGAAAGGCTTGGCTGTTGAGCAAGCCAAGTCGGCGCTGAGACCCTATATAACAAACATCGAATCATCGCTTAGAGAGAAAGGTCTTTTAGCCACCGAAGATGAGCTATCGAGAGCTCGCATACTGCCCTTCCTGCTTATGTTCTCAGTGGCGGCTCTGCTGGCTCTGCCCAAGTTTATGGTTGGTATGGAATTGCATAAGCCTATCCTCCTGCTCCTAGTGTTCTCCTCATTCATGTGCTTTGCTTCCACCTTGTTCCTAAAGATGAACCGGGTGACCAACGGCAAAGGTGAGTTGGTGGCTGAAACAATGAAAGAGACGGGTTCTGCCTTGAAGCTCACCTTCACCAGCAGACCATCCAGCTTATCGATTACCGATACCGCCTTTGCCTATGCCTTGTTTGGCACGGTGCTTATGGCAAGCGACCCCTATTCCCTAGCTAGTAAGCTCTTTGTCAAACCCACAAGCGGCTGTGGTAGCGGTTGTGGCAGCAGCGGCAGCGGTTGCGGCAGTGGTTGCGGCGGCGGTGGCTGCGGCGGAGGCTGTGGTGGTTGCGGTGGCTAGTTTTGAAACGAAATTGGGGCTGGGCTACAGAAGCGAACTGGCTCTATTTGTTGAACGTCGCCAAGATTTGGGTTTTGTAGAGATACTTGCTGAAGATTTCCCCCAGCCATCTCATATTCCTGCCGCGCTGAAGCGTCTGTGTCGACAGGGCTTGATGGTGATTCCTCACAGCACCACCCTGTCTCTCGGTTCGGTGCAGCCGCCTAATGCGGCCCAGTTGAAACATCTAGACGCCCTGGCGCGTTATTTTGATGCCCCCTTTGTCAGTGACCACATTGCCTTTGTGCGCGGTGGCGGGCTAGAGACAGGTCATTTACTGCCTGTTCAGCGTAACCATAAAATGCTGGCCTTGCTCAAGAGAAATATTGAACATGCTAGAAACGGGCTTTCGGTGCCTCTTGTGCTCGAGAATATTGCCACGACTTTTGATTGGTCTGAGAGGCAGAATACAATGACCGAGCCTGAGTTTTTGAGGCAGGTACTTGAATCTACTGATAGTGGACTGCTCTTGGATGTTAGTAATTTATTTGCTAATTCTTTCAATCATCATTTTTCAGAAGATGACTATCTGCGGGCTTTGCCGCTAGATAGGCTGCGTTATGTGCATGTGGCCGGCGGTACTTTCAAGCAAGGTCTCTATCACGACACTCACTGTCATCCGCTCAAGGAAGAGTCTTTGCGGGTGCTAAAGAAGCTGGCGGCGCTAGTCCCCATACCTATGGTAATGCTCGAACGTGATGATAATTTTGCCTCAGATATAGAGTTGTCCCTCGAACTCGACCAATTGCGCCAGTCTTGTAAAGTTCCCGCTAGCTTTGCTGCAGCAGATGCCAGGCAGATAGAAGTTGATCTTGAACCGATAGCAAGTGCTAAGCCAGATCTTTCTACCCTTGCCCAAGAGCAAGATGCTCTTGTACGAGCGCTGCTTGCCGATTGCAGCCACTTGCCCAGCGCACTTGCCGGTCTTGATCAAGAAAGAGTCGGCCAGACGTTTAAGGCTTTGCGCCGCAAACGTATTCGTACAATCAAGAGAGCCTATCCTGATATTCTTACTATTTTTCCAGACGAAGAGAAGCTTAATCAACTGCTGGATCGTTATTTTGATAATTGTCCTTCAGTATCAGAGCTTGGTCCCTATGACGATGCTATGAAGTTCATGAAGTATCTCAAAAAATCGGGCGAATTGCCCTCGCCGAAGCTGGCCGGTGCTCTCTCTCAGGCATTGAAGTCTTTCTTGTCGAAGTGAGCTCGGGGCAATCTGCGCTAGAATAGCGTCACCCTTAAGATTTCAATATTGGTTAAGTAGTATCAGTGGTGACCCAGACTCGGCAGAACTTGCATACGCCCCACCTAGCGGTTAAAGCGGCCGTTTACTTGTTTATGGTTCCCTTTCTTGCCGGTGCTTTATTTCTTGACGATGTCTGCCCGCCGGCTCAGGCGAGAAAGATTAGAGAGCGTGGCAAAAAGCGCAGAAAAGCAGAAAAGAACAAAGAAGAAGCAAAAGTAGTCTTGAGAACGATTCAGTTTCCCGACAAATATTCGGTGGGTAAGCTTTTCAAGATTGAAACTTCGGCGCTGGGTATTTATAGTCGTGGCGCTGCCTTGGGCGAGGCTAAAGGCAAAGTAAGTGTGCCGGCAGAAGATAAAGTTTTGCTGGATGTCGAGTACGAAGGCTTCAAAAATCTCAAGTTTTTGCAAGGTCTTAAGGCTGACGATCTCTACGGTCTTTCTCTGGCTAACGATGGCCGGGGTTTTCCAGTAGACGACGGAGAGCTTGTTCTCATCAAGCATTTGTCTGGATTGCGTGTGCTTGAGTTGGAGGACAATGATATCACCGATGATGGCGTCAATAATTTGTCCTCTTTCGGTAATCTAGAAGTTCTCAATCTCGGTCACACTATGATCAGCTCAGCCAGTCTGCCGGTGATTGCGCGTTTAACCAAACTGACCCAGCTGGAATTAGATGGCATTTCACTTGGTGAGAATGCCATTAAAGATTTGAGTAAGCTCACCGGTCTGAAAGCGCTCTATATGAGAAGTTGCAATTTGAAGTCGACCTCAACTAAACATCTAGCGGCTATGAAAAGCTTGGCTGTTTTGCGTCTGGCCGGTAATAAAATTGGTGATGAAGGCGTCAAGAATATGCCGGTTTTGGCCGAGCTGAAAGAACTCAATCTCAATGAAACCGGCGTAAGCGACCAGTCTCTTGAAAAAATTGCTTCCTATCAGTCTTTGGCTATTCTCACTTTGCGCGGCAATTCATTTTCGTTTTCGTCTGCTTCTAGCTTAAAGAGTCTGAGCCGTCTCAAGAAGCTCTTTTATCTAGATATTAGTGGTCCTAAATTGACTGACGACAAAATAGCTTTTGGCAAAGAGATGCCGGCTCTCAAGACTCTTCGCCTATCTGCCGAACCGGCTAACCGGACGGCAATCAGTCGCGCATTGCCCGGCGTCAAGCTGGTTTTTGATGAGCCAAAATTGCCGCTGGAGCTTTTTGACCCCTTGAAAGGTCGCTAGTTGAGAGACAGTCAATTATGGAAGGTCCAAATAGCGTGAAGAGTTGCCACAGTCATAGTTTTGATAGCGGTAATGAAAGCGGTGAAAAGGCTACCGGTCTTGCTGTTCTCATTACTGCCGCCATGATGGTGGTTGAAATTGTCTGTGGCTGGCTCTTCAATTCGATGGCTCTTTTGGCCGACGGTTGGCATATGAGTTCTCATGCCTTGGCTCTCGGGCTGTCGCTTTTAGCTTACCAGGCTGCAAGAAAGCTCTCTCGCGATGAGCGGTTTACCTTTGGAACTTGGAAGATTGAAGTTTTGGGCGGCTATTCCAGCGCTCTAATGCTAGTTGGCGTCGCTTTGCTGATGCTTTACCAATCGGTGGAGCATTTATTTAGACCCAGTCCGATTCAGTTTGACCAAGCGATTATAGTGGCTGCAATCGGACTGGCAGTTAATCTGGTTTGCGCCTTTCTTTTGCAGGGTGCGCATTCTCATGAGAGCCATTCACACTCTCATGAGAGCCACTCGCATTCTCATGAAACTCATTCGCACTCCCATGGTCACGACCATAATCGCGATATCAATCTGCATTCAGCTTATTTGCATGTTTTAGCCGATGCTGCTACTTCTTTGTTGGCGATAGTGGCGCTTTTGGGTGGTAAGTTTTTTGCCCTCAACTGCTTAGACCCGATCATGGGTATAGTGGGCGCCTTTCTTGTGCTTGGCTGGGCCAGGGGACTTATCAAAGAAAGCGCACTGGTGCTGCTTGATGCGCAAATGAATGCACCGGTGGTCAGTGAAGTGCGGGAAGTTATTGCCTGCTTGCCCAGTGCCGCTGAGCTAACCGATCTGCATGTTTGGCGGGTCGGTCGCGGTAAGTTTGCTTGTATTGTTTCGATTTCGGTGCAAGAAGATTTGAGTCCTGAACTGGTCAAAGAAAAGCTGGCAATTCATGAAGAGCTTGTGCACATAACTGTGGAAGTGAACCGTTCTTTATCGCAGCCGACTTTAGTCTGATGCCAGGCTGTTAGAAAGAGCCGAGGCAAGGCCTGTCTGCAGCAGTTCTTCGAAGCTGACAGTGGAAACAAGGTCGAAACTAGCACCGTTGGCGACCAGTTGATTGTCGAGAAAATTGAGGAATTTGCGTCCTTTATTGCTGTTCGCCCCCACTTGCAGAAATACTAGCTTGATTTCGCCACCGTTCTTGAGTCTCTTTGATGTTTTGATTAGCAAGTCTGAAACAAGATATGGTTCTATTTTTGGCGCAGGAGCGCCATCAGTAATCACTGCCAAAAGAAGCGGCTCTTGTGGTTTGGCGCTTGTTTTTGTCTTGGCTAAATACTCTTCGATGCGGTTGCGCAAAGGCAGGGACAGTCGTGTGCCCAGACTGAGATTGGTACCGGCAAAAATTGCAGCGATGTCTTTGCCTGTGACATCTTTGTGCACCTCGAAATTACCGGCGAAAGTAGAGATTGTTATGCCGCCTGGTCTAAGTCTGGCAATCTCATCACCGAGGTTCTCTGCCTGCTTAAGGCACCATTGCCAGCGGCTTTGGCCGTCTGGACAATCTTTATGCCGCATCGACATTGACTTATCTATGATTACTTCTAGTTTGTAGTTCTTGAGTTTGGCGATTTCGTTCACTTGTCCAGTCAGCGATGATGACTGAGTGCCTGAGCTGAGGCTGTTTTGAGTTGTATCAAACTCAGCTCCTGCCTTTCGCTTTAGTCTATATTTCGCTCCTGACTGCCGATGCACATTTTGCTCTATACCAACTTGGTAGGGTTTTTGGCTTGAAAGTGTTTCTGGTTGTGCTTGCCCCAAAGGTGCAGACAAACAGAAGAGAGCGGCGGTGAGATGCATGAGTCTGCCGCCGCTTTGCTTTTTTGTAAGGGTGTTTCTGCTAGTCAACTTTCTTTGCTCTTTGGGTCATAACTTTAATACGTAGTAAGTCGGCAAAAAGTTCAATCAAAATCGACAAATTTAGATTAATTGTGCCAGCGATTTCGTATTCTACTTTCTTGACACAAAGGCTTTTCAGGTGTCTACTCAGTAGATCACCGCGCCACTCGATGTTTTTGTCCATGTCAAAGCCCTTCAACAGATCTACAATCGCGACTGCCATCGGCGGGCTCATTTCTTTGACTGTTTTTTCAAATCAAGCTGTTCTTGCTTTTGCGGCTGAAAATGTTGAATCACAAGATAATTGCCAAGCCGCCAACCTGATTAACCCAATAAACTCCAGCAAACTCGGGCAAAGTGCTCTCCAGCCTAGCTTGCTTTCGCAGGACAGCTCACAGCAAGTATCAGCTTTGGAGCAGAAGCTTTATGCCCGCGACTACAACTGTGATGGACTAGATAAGCGCCTTTCGAGACTTGAGATTTCTGTTTTTGGTGAGCTTCCTTCAAAGCTTCCTGAGCAAGAAAGGCTTGCCCGCCTGTTGCCTGCTTTTGCTAAAAAGGAAGAGGCGGAATCTAAGCAAGCTTTGGCGGCGCGGCGTATTGCCGGCGCCAATCTAGAGGCTAAGAAAAAGCGAGAGAAAGAAACATATTTGACTTGGTATGAAAAGGCCGGTAAAGACATCAGGCTAAGGCGCTACAAAGCCGCGGCTTCCGAACTTCTCGAGTCTATCAAGCTCAATCCCCGCTTCCCGCTATCTTATGCCTACATGGGCGACGTTTTGATCAAGCTGAACGATCGCGAGGGTGCGCGTGAAGCTTACAAAGCTTGTTTCGAGGTCGATCCTTTCGGTACTTATGGTCGCTACGGCAAGGCTAAACTATTGCAGATGGTTCGGCAAGATGCTTACTACAAGCCAGGTGCGCAAGATTCTGACAAAGTTGTCTCTCATACAATCAAAACTATAAACCGCCAGGTCGGTGATATGACCCAGCGCATTCAGAAAGACAGCGATAATGTCTCAAGCTGGAAGTCGGCTCTAGCTACAATCGCGCAAAGACGCATGTTGCAGTCTATGCAAGAGGTGCGAGGACAGGGCGGCGGTCGTCGAGGCACGATTACCACTTATTATCCGGGTGGAGGCGAGCGCCATGAGATGAGCGACCTTTCCATCATGAACAGTTATTATATGCAGACCGATTGGGTGCGCCAAAATTATTTGGCACGGGCTGAAGCGGCTCGTAAAGCTGCTTTTGTCAATGAGAGTGCGGCTAATTTGAAAGCCCAGATGTTGCAGCCTTTGAGCCCTGGCGGCAGTCGCTTGCGAGCCCTGGGTACAAACTTATACGTAAGATATTATGGCGATGATAATCCTAGTATTGTCGACCCACCTGTGCCCGAAGATCCCGAGATCGAACTGACTGCCAAGTCGCTTGCAGTCAAAGGGTTTCATAAAAAAGCAAGTAGATAAGCGAAAAGAGAAGCAATCTAAAGGGAGCATTTTTTGCCTAAACGTCTTGGTCGTTTGTTATTCTCAGTGGGCTTATTGGCTTGGTCGCAGGGGCTAATCACTAGCTTTGCTTGTGCTGCCGAGCCTGAAGTGTGTCAAAGCGCAAGTCGCATAGAGTCGGCTAGAGAGCTTTTGGCTGAGGGTAAAGATTTTCGTCTCAATGCCAGCCAGTCTTCGGTAAATATGCAAGATGCCATCAGAAAGGCTCGCGGTCTCAATGAGCAAGCCCGCAAATTGCAGGCATCACAAGCCGATCTAGACCAGTACAATCGTGATTTGAAGGCTTTCAAAGCCCATGTCGATGCTTATCGCGCCCATATGCAGCAAGTGGGGCGCGATCTTGGTCATTGCCGTGCCAGCGAGAAAGCCTATGCCGAGCATGTGCGCAAGTACAGCTTACACACAGACCAGTTTCACATGCCCAATGTGCCGCCGCCTCATATTTGCGAAGAGTTGCAGCTATCTGAAGAAGAGAATGCCAAAATGGCTAATCAACTGCGCAATGACCGCGACCGCTTAGCCCGGGCCGAGGCTGAGCTAGCCCAAAGTGAGGCTCGCTTAAACGATAAGTTGGCTGAAAATGACCACGCCGATAGGGCTCTATTGAACCGCAGTCGTCTGGCCGAAGAAGAGAAGAAACTTTCATCTGAATTTGCCGCCCTCAAGACCGAACTGGAATTATTGAATACCCAACACGGTGTTTTGCGGGGTAAGGCTCCCTCTGCTTCGGGTGGTCTTGGGCAGGTAAAAGGCAAGGTGCGGGGCAAATAAGCCACTTACATTACATAAGATTAGCTAGTTTTTCCTCTTGACCGCAAGAATTCCAAGCTTACTACGTATTTCCACCGGTGACAAAGCATATATAGGGTGCGAGTATGTAGCCGTTGGATTTTACTGTTCTATTTGTGGAGCCTGCACTATGTCACATCGCGGCGATCCTGTTGAAAGAGAAGCTAGATATGTAGCTGAAACGCTTGATTATGGCGATGCGCGTCAGGCAGCCAATAGATTGCGCCAAGATGCGACGCAAATGGACCCTTACGAGTTTAGGCAGTTGATTAACCGCACTAGACAGTTAGAAGAGAAAAATTATGGATCCGACCTGGAAATAACCAGCCAGCAAGTGCGTGATCAGTGTGGAAGAATCCGCACCGAAACAACCGTAGGCGTCTCTGGTTATGACCAGAGAACCGGTCGCTATCAGTTTCATCCAGTGACGAGCTGGTCGGACGCTCCACAGGGGCGCTGCGACGGCGGTCAGTATTATCCTCCCAGGGGCCACGACCCTAGATATGACCCTCGCTATGACCCTAGATATGATCCTAGATATGACCCTCGCTATGACCCTAGATATGACCCACGCTTTCCTCGCGGTGGATGGGGCGGCCCGGGAGTAGTTGTGCCCTTGCCTGGTGATCACGGACGCCCCAACGGTGGCATTGTGATCAATCCCAACGGCGGAGTTGGAATCATTCTGAATATTCCAGGCAACAGACGCTGGTAAGGTCGGCTGCTAAATTCAATAGATAAAGGCAAAACTAGTTATGCTTCAGGCTCTTGAAAAATTCTTTCAAGAGCCTTGAACTTTCTGCTTCCATGATGCCGCCAAGCACTTGCGGAGGGTTGTAGATTCTTCCCTTTATATAGAGATTGAATTTTGATCCTAGTGCGCCCGATAATTCGTCGTAGGCTGCAAAAACTACTTTGTCGATTCGGGCTTGCAAAATCGCTTCGGCGCACATCGGGCAAGGCTCTAAAGTAGTATAGATAGTGCAGCCGCTCAGACGCCAGTCGCCCAAAATCTGGCAAGCCTGCCTAATCGCGACTATTTCAGCATGAGCTGTCGGGTCGCCATGTTTTTCTTTTTCATTGGCGGCGCCGGCGATGATTTCGCTGCCTTTCACTATCACCGCTCCCACCGGTATGTCTATGCCGGCTGCTTTTGCCAGTTCTAGAGCCGCTTCCATGAATCGACAATCGCTTTCAAAATCTTTTGTCATTTAATCAAAAATTTTTTTGTTTCTTTGTCCAGAAAAAGTTTGCCCAGTATATATCCATTCACAAGCAAGGGAAAGCCCAATCGGTTGGAAGAAGCAGGGGTGTATTCAACCAACCGAAAGCTAGAGACCAAAGGTCTCCTTGCCAAAGTGAATCTGTCAGGGGTGTCCGATTCACTTGATTTAGAGAGAAGTTTAGTCAGGTATCTTCAAAAAGGAGAAAGCAAGCGAAAAAACATTACCAATTTTCTTTTCAAAAATTCTTTTCTTTATTTGCAAGATAAACAGGTTTCAGAGAGAGAGTCGGGAGTGGCTCTCTCTCTGTACTTTAACCGTCTGATGTAATCTTTGCTACCAGTTCATGCATTACTTCATCGGCAGCAGCATTGTCCACCTGGCAGGTGCCGGCATTGTCGTGGCCGCCGCCGCCGTACTTTAGACAGAGCTCGCCGATCTTTGTTTTTGATGAACGATTGACTATAGACTTGCCGATGGCAAAGACTGTGTTCTGCTGCTTTAGTCCCCACAGCACGTGCATCGAGATATTGGTGTCCGGATAGAGCGCATAAATCATAAAGCGGTTGCCGGCAAAGATCGTCTCTTCGTTTTTGAGGTTGAGAATGATCAGATTCTTTTCGACTGTGGCGCAACGTTTGATTTGTGCCTTAAACAGCTCGGCTTGCTCGTTGTACAGCTCTACTCTTTCCATGACGTCGGGCATTTTCATAATGTCGTCTATGTCATGGTCTTTGCAATAATCGATGAGATCCATCATCAAGTTATAGTTTGAAATTCTAAAATTGCGAAAACGACCAAGCCCGGTTCTTGGGTCCATCAGATAGTTCAGGAGCACCCAGCCCTGCGGTTCTAGAATTTCTTCTATGCTGAATTGCGCAGCGTCTGCTTTGTCTACTTCTTCCATCATCTGGTTCCAGCGCGCCGGAAAGGTCTCGGCACCGCCGAAATAGTCATAGACTACGCGAGCTGCTGACTTAGCATTGGGGTCGATGATGTGATTGTCTATCTTGTCTTTATTTCTTATGGTTTCGCTTAAGTGGTGGTCGAAAGCTAGATGCACGCCCGGCACATAGGGCAAGTTGGTGGTGATGTCTCGGTCTGTTACCGCTACTTTGCCGTCTTGCATGTCTTTTGGGTGCACGAACAAAATGTTGTCAATCATGTTAAGGTGCTTGAGCAGAACGGCACAGACAAGTCCGTCAAAGTCGCTTCGAGTAACCAGCCGACACTTTGTGGCAACTGTTTCCTGGGAAGGAGAAGGATTCTGTGTGCTTGTCATGTGTATCTCCGCGTAAGCAATCTTGATTTCAACGGCAGGATGAAATTGGGTTAAATTATAACTTCTATCCCCATGGGAATTAGATACCCAGTTTTATGCAATTGCAAATAAGGACCAGCCAAAATTAGAGATTTGACCCTTAAAACCTTCAAGATGTGCCAGGGGGCTGTGTTTCTGCTTTGCGGCTGTTTGGCGCTTTCGTTTGCGGCAAGTTCCGTTGCCCTTGCGGCGCCCTCGCCAAACATGGTTTCTTGTCTCAGATTAACTCAGAGCAGCAAGCTCTACGGCGAGCCTATTTCGTTCACCTATTGCCAAGAAGGATTTTTGTGGGAAAGCCCTTCGGTGGGTCTGAATATTGTGGCGGCTGCCCCAGACTGGAGGGTTCATACCTGCAATTTAAAGACAAAAACCTATTTTGACCTTCCTTTAGACGCCCATGAAGGCTATATGCATAAAACAGCGGCGGTCTTTTGGGGTCTTTCACTGCCGCGTATCCCTTTTGTAAAGGCGCAAGATAAAGACCTGCTTGGTCTGAGATGTCATGTTTATCGTATGAAAAGCGGTCTGAGCAAGGCTGAGCTTTTAGCCCTGGGCATTGCTTCAGTTGCTCAGGCTGAATTACTTACAGCTGACTCTCTCTCTTCGCCGCACTCTCTTGAGCAATGCAAGCCTGTATTGACCTTTTTGAGACGGCAATATGATTTGCCCGATTGGCAATCGGGCTTGCCGAACAAAAATGAAGTACCGCTTTCAATGTCGATCACGACCAAGGGTAAGAGCCAGATTGTGCTAGCCACAAGCAAGATAGAGAAAGTAAGGGTGCCGCTTTCTGTCTTTAGGTTGCCGCCGGGCTTTAAGAAGGTCAGGTCAAACAAGATTTTGGCGCCTTAAATATTCACCGCCATCTGTCTTTGCCAGGCTGTACTGCTATAACTAGCGAGGCAGTTTCTATGGGTTTGTCATGAGTCTCAAGAATAAGGTTATTTTTGTCACCGGCGCTTCGCGTGGTATCGGCTTGGCTATTGCTTTGCGAGCCGCCCGAGACGGAGCCCGCATAGCGGTGTGCGCCAAGACTGTCAGCGAAGATAGTCGCTTGCCGGGCACGATCTATACTGCCGCTAAAGAAATAGAAGAGGCGGGCGGCCATGCTCTAGCCATTCAACTTGATGTGCGCGATGAAGAGCAGGTTAGGCATGCCATGCAAAGAACAGTGGAGGCTTTTGGCGGGATAGATATTGTCGTCAATAATGCCGGCGCTATTCAACTTTCGAACACCGAAAATACAGAAATGAAGCGCTATGACTTGATGCACAGCATCAATGCTCGGGCTGTTTTTATGGTGACCAAGTATGCTTTGCCCCATCTTAAGCAAAGCAGCAACGCCCATGTTCTCAATCTCTCGCCGCCTATAAACCTTGACCCTGGTTGGTTTGCAGAAAACGTTGCCTATACTGTTTCAAAGTACGGTATGAGTCTTTATACCTTAGGCATGGCGCGTGAATTCAAGAAGTATGGTATCGCGGTAAATTCGCTCTGGCCCGAGACAGCAATCGACACCAGCGCCGTGCGCAATCTTTTAGGTGGTGAAGCCAGTGTGAAACGTTCACGCAAAGCCGACATCATGGCTGACGCCGCTCACTATATTTTCCAGCAAGATGCCGCCTCTTTCACCGGGCAATTTTTGCTCGACGGCGAGGTTTTGAAACTTTCTGGAGTCGAGGATTTAAGCCATTATTCCTGCGTGCCAGGCAATGAACTGCTCTCTGATTTTTTCATAGGGGCTGCGCCCGAAAAGGTGAAATTCTGATGCTTGGCTTTACCCAGTTTGATCTTTCTCTAGACGAGAATAAAATTGCCCACTTGCAGCTCAATAAGCCTGAAAAGCTCAATAGCATGCCGCTTTCCTTCTTTGATGAATTTAGAGAAGCTATTGAAAAATTGGTGGATCTGCAAGCGAGAGTTTTAGTCATTACGGCTCTCGGTAAGCACTTTAGCGCCGGCATAGATTTGGCGGTGCTCTCTCAGTCTGACCTCTTAGCCAACCAAAGCGACCAAGACAAACAAAAGTTGAAAGACCTGATCGCTCGTTTGCAAGCTGGTTTCGCCCTTTTGCCTGGCGCCCCCTTCGCTTCGCTGGTGGCGGTAGACGGACTTTGCTTGGGGGCTGGTCTTGATCTTGTCAGTGCTTGCGATATTTGCTTTGCTACCGAGAGCGCTCGATTCAGCATCGAAGAAATCAATGTGGGCTTGATGGCAGACTTAGGCTCTTTGCAAAGATTACCAAGACGCATGCATCAGGGCCTGGTGAGAAAGATGGCTTTGAGCGGCGAAAGGGTCTCTGCCCGTACTCTGCAAAGTGCCGGTCTGGTGGTGGAAATCTTTCAGAACGCGGCTCTCATGGAAGAAGCTGTCCTCAAGCTGGCTGCCGTCATAGCTTCTAAAGAACCTTCAGCTATTCAGGCAAGCAAATTAGCATTAGCTTTTAATGAGGGAAAAACAGAGGCGGAATCGCTAAGCTATTGTGCAGAATTGCAAGCTGAGTTTCTCAATGTTTCGGCAGTGCAAGAACGAGTCAGAACTATTCTCAAGCGTTAAAATGCCCCATGAGCCTGATTTACAAGAAATTCGCCTCCACGTTACAAGACCACAATCACAGACCCTTTCCGCTTTCCGAGCAACCCTGGGTAATGAATCAACGTTGGTCGAACTTGCTTTTTGCCCACTGGCAGTTTAGCGCCGATGTTGTGAGAAAGCTCGTACCGGCTTGTTTCGACCTTGATCTTTATGACGGTCAAGCCTATATCGGGGTCGTGCCTTTCTATATGTCCGAGGTCAGTCCGCGCTACCTTCCCAGTCTGCCCTGGCTCTCTTATTTCCCAGAATTGAATGTTCGCACTTATGTCAGCTACAAGGGGCAACCCGGAGTCTATTTCTTTAGTTTGGATGCAGCCAATTTTGTGGCTGTTTATCTAGCCCGCACACTCTATAAATTGCCTTACTATAACGCCGTCATGTCTATAACCGAAAAGCAAGGCAAGTTCGATTATACGAGCCGGCGCATCGCCAACCAAATGTCTCTTTCGCCAGAGCCGACCCCTGTGGGTGAAGCTGATCTTGTGGTCAGTTATTGCGGTAAGGGCAGCGTCTTCAAAAGTAAGAGCGGCAGTCTTGAGCATTTTTTGACCGAGCGTTATTGTCTGTTTACTGAGTTTGCAGGCAAAGTTTATCGTGGTGAAATACACCACCGGCAGTGGCCTCTGCAGCAAGCAGAAGCAGACTTCAAAGTGAATTCTATGCTCAGCCCTCTTGGCTTAGAGCCCCAGGGTGAGCCGCACTTGCTCTTCACCGAAGGTGTCGACACAGTGGAATGGGCGATTGCTTTGGTCTAGGCTTGTTTGCTTTCGAGCTTGGCTTTGGAGGGCTTGATTTTTTTGGATTGGATTTAGGATTTAGGATTTAGCTAAGATTTCCGCCAGGGTTTGCAGGGTTTCTCCGCCCTGTGAGTTTCTTACCGGCACCAGAAGCTTCTCACCCTTAAGCACCGCCAGTAGTTGCGCATTTATTTGTCCGCTATTATGATCGAAACGTTTAAGATTGACAGTTAGCTCTTGAGGTTTTGTCGGTTTGAAAGCGGCATTGTGCGCTGGTTCTCGCAGATATGCCAAAGCTTGCAATTGGGTCGAAACAGGTTTGGTGGAATCAGGCAGAGCTGCTTCTCTGCTTAACTTGAAAAAGGAAGGACGCCCGGCACCGCCATAGAGACTGCTGACGATTTCGGTGCGGCTGCCGGCTTCGCTAATGCCTACGCCGACATAGTTGCGAGAATAGATTGAGCCGCTGCGAAAGGCTGCTATGCGGGCCTGCATAGAGAGTCCGGCTATTTCCTTTGCCGGTACAAATATTGATGAGAAAGTCAGCCCCGAGTCTAGATTTATTGATCTAGTCGCTTTAGTCTGTATGTCTACGCCATCAATTTTCCCTTGCCAAATGCGCTCTGACTGTTGTCCGATTTGTACTGTTTTACCTCTCCAGGTGTCAACTTTCAGTTCGGCGCCTTCTTTTGCCAGACTTGCTCTTTTGGGCAAAAGCATTTGCAGATCGTTGCCGGTCAGCTTGAACACGGCATCGTCAGTCATCTGTAGGGCTATTTTGCCGTCATGACTTTCAGTGATTGCCCTGATAGAACCTCTGGTTAAACTTTGCGGCAAGACCAGAGAGGCGCCTCTAGCGTGAGCGAAAGCTATAGCCGGTTCCTGTCCGATTTTGAGAAGCTTAGCGGCACTGACCGGCCCTAAGCTGTTTTCTGCAAATTTGAGCGAGTCAGGCAAACTAGCAAAAGACTTACTAATCAGGGACTGGCTGGTCATACCTTCCATCGCTGAAAGTTCGCTGTCGGGAAGGAAACCCGCAACTCTTTTAAGACCGGTGCCGAACAGTCTGCCGCGACAGGCGAAAACACCTGCTCCCAATGAAATGGCGGCAACAGTATAAACGGTCGCGGTTTTGCTGTTCTCTTCTATTAACTGTTTGGCGCCTTGCCAGAGATTTTCAGACCAGAGATTTTCAGAGATAAGCGGCTCAGCCGATTTAACCGACTCAGCTGCTGGCTTTTCTGATCGTGACTGCGTTTGATCGAGCATAGCTGCCACAATACTAGATAGTGATTGTGGCAAAATGCTGTCAAATTGGTGTTGCTTCAAAAATTTTATTTGCCAAAGAGCCGGGTTTTGTTATGATGTCAAGACGTCAACTGTCTTCACTTTGCTGTCTCAAGCAGCAGGCACGTTTAGTATCAAGCAATCTCTCAATCTCCCCTATCAGGTTCCTTTTTAGGTCTCTTTCAGCTACCTCTTTACCAACTATCTAGGTACTTTTCTATGAGCATAGAGCGTTTCGAACAGAGCCGCGGCTCTGACACGCCGCCATCGGCACTAAATCTCGGCAGTCTCACCGAAGGTGCAGACCGTTCCTTGCGTTTCTCTGCGCTTCCGCAGGCAGATCAAAGTAGCGCCGCCGGTGGATATTTAGAGATGACGGATCCTTATAAGGCGGCTGGTGTGATTGCCGGCGCTGATGCGGGCAAAGCGGCCGTATCTATAGATAAACCTGTAGATAAACCAGCCGATGCTGCGGCTGCTACACCTGTAGATAAGCCGGCAGATAAGCCAGCTGATGCTGCGGCTGCTGCACCTGTAGATAAGCCAGCTGATGCTGCGGCTGCTGCACCAGTAGATAAACCAGCCGATGCTGCGGCTGCTGCACCTGTAGATAAGCCAGCTGATGCTGCGGCTGCTGCACCTGTAGATAAGCCAGCTGATGCTGCGGCTGCTGCACCTGTAGATAAACCAGCAAATAAGCCGATAAGCTGGGCCGATGCCGCTCGCGAGCAGGCGCAGAAGCCTGTTAATGCTGATCAGACGGGCGAATATGAAATCACCAGGGGTGATACCTTGAGTGGAATTGCTGCTCGTATGCTCAAGCAGAATAACCAGGAGGTGTCTAGAGCTTCTGTTCAAGAAGAGATGAAGCGTCTTTTGGAGTTGAATCCAGAGTTGAAGGCTAATCCCGATTTGATTAGAGCTGGTGATAAACTCAAGGTCTCGGCTTCGCCTGAGGATAAGCCACAGCAGCCAGCTGCCGCTGATGCCAAGGCAGATCCTCGAAGAGCGGCAAATCCTGAAGTACCTGCAGTCGCTGCCAACCCAGAGCAGAATCCAATGTATGCCAGGCTGAGTCCCGAGCAAAAGGCCATGGCTCGCCAGGGCTGGGATAAGTTTCTTAGCTCGACCGATAAAGATGGTTCAGGTACTATCAGTCAGGACGAGTTGATAGCTGATGCCAGGAAGTCGCTCAGTCAGTCTGATGCTGAGAGAAGAGCAAAAGGAATATTCAGAAGGCTGGACAAAGATGGAAACGGACAGATTGATTTCGATGAGGCGCTGCCTGTGATACTAGGTAGAATGACACAGGGTCGTAGATAGAGTAAGTCTTGAAGCTATGCCGGTTGTGTGGATTTGTGCAAAGGGCTTTGTGCGGTTGTTGCCTAATGGTTTTGTGCAGTTTGGATTTCAATCAGCATATGAATATGATCCAATTTGCTTTGCCACAAAATGCCGCTCGCAGTCTGACTATCCGATAGTTCGAATTGACCATGAAGAAATTCTCTGCAACCACCGTATCAAAATTATTGCCACTATAGCGAATTCGTTCCGTGAATTCGTTCAGCAGCTGTCTTAAGGGTAAGATCAATAAAGCGTTCTTCTTGGAGCGATTCTATGACAGCTGCGAAATCGGTACCCCCCAAAGGCTGGATTATCTCAGGAAGCCATCCAAATTGGTACGAGATCGGCTATTTTGCCGATTTCTGCCACTCCGGCTCTAGGTGCGTTCGATTGTGTTCGATTAAAGAGTCGGTAGATGGCTTCGGCACCTTGATGCAGTCGATCGATGCCGATGGCTATCGGGGTAAACGCATTAAATTGACTGCTTTCATCAAATCAGAATCAGTCGAAAATTGGGCCGGTCTCTGGATGCGCGTCGATGCGGGGCGAGAGATTGTCTGCTTCGACAATATGCAAACTCGACCTATAAAGGGTGACACAGATTGGACGCAGTATCAGGTTGTTCTAGATGTGCCCGAGAACAGCACCAGCATTTCTTTCGGCGTTTTGCTTTTCGGTAATGGTTCCCTTTGGCTGGATGATTTCGATCTGCAATTTGTCGGCTTAGACGTTCCATCGACTGATACCATGTGGGACAGACGTTCTTGCGGCATACAGTATCAGAATCTACGGCCGACTAATTTAGACTTTTCGCAGGGGATTCGCAAAGGCAGTCAAGAATTTCCAATTGACGCTACCCCGGTCGGCTGGTTCAAGCAAAAGCACGGTGATGGAGATGTCGAAGTTGGTTTGACTAATTCATCAGGCGGAGGGGCTCCGGCATCAGCCTTTGTGAAAGTCGATGGTGCTGTTTGGGGAGCGCTCTTGCAGGCTGTGAATGCCGACTCTTATGTAGGCAAGCGCGTGAAACTTGTAGCCTCAATTAAAACTGAAGCTCTTGCGGGCAATGCTGCTTTATTTTTCCGTGCCGATGCCGGGCGAAAGTTGACCGTCTGTCATGATTATATGGAGGGACGCGAGCTTACAGGCACTAACGACTGGACCGATTGCCAATGCGTGATCGACATACCTGAAGGTAGCGATAATATTTATATCGGCGGTGTCGTCAATGGTAATGGTAGGGCGTGGTTCAGAGACTTTACCTTGACCGAAGTCTCTGGTGATACTGCCACAACGGGCAAGCATGGCACGCTAAAGGAAACCAGAGAGACGACCTCTTCTGCAAGTGAGAAAAGACAGCATGCCGAGCCTATCAACCTTGATTTTGAAGATTCCGATGATCTTGGTAAAGAAGCTCCGCAGCGCCTGCCCACCGGATGGATAGCCAGCGGTAGCCATCCAGAAACCTACAAGATGTACGTAGATGCTGCGACCAAGTTTGCTGGTGGCAAATGCGCACTGATTAAATCGCACGGCGCTAGGCAAGATGGCTTTGGCACACTGATGCAATCGGTTGATGCTGAGTTTTGTCTGGGCAAGAAAATGCGTTTGAGTGCCCAGATCAAAAGCGAAGAGGCTGACTGGGCAGCGCTGTGGATGCGCATCGATGGAGAGGGTGGTAAAGTCCTTGGTTTCGACAATATGCAGCGAAATCCAATCAATGGCACCACTGATTGGAATTACTATGAGTGTGTGCTTGCTGTGCCATGGGGAGCGAAGGCTGTAGCCTTTGGTGTGCTTCTCAGTGGCGAGGGTAAGGTATGGTTTTCGAAAGTTGCGCTGGAGCCGGCATCGGATGATGTCGAGGTTACCGACAAGCGAGAAATTCTTGAGGTTAGGCAAAAGCCCGTTAACCTTAACTTTGAGGAATGACTAGTTGAAGAAAAACAGTTTTCCTCATCCTGTACTTGGCACCATGAGACTATTCTCTGCTGCTAGAGGCAATAGTTGAAGTATAGCCGATGCGAAGAATTTTCTTTTGACTTGAGAGAGCTGGAGTTCTAAATAGCCCGCTGTCGCTTGGTTAACGCGCATAGAGCCATCTCAACAACAATTCCCGCCAAGCCTTTTCCGGCTCAGAAAACTAGCCACGACAAACCTAGTAGTCAAGTGCTTTAGCGTCCTTAATCGTAAGGGTATATAGAACTAGGTTGCATAAACCAGGAGGCTCTTTAGTTACAGGTCTGATGGATTCCAGCCGTTCTCCCATCGATAGAACTTTTGTTTCACCCGGCTCCAACCTAGATGCCGGGGATTATCTATTGCCAGACATCAAGTCGGCAAAGAAAGATCAGCCTGCTCGCCCGCAGTCTTATCTAGACCGCACGGTTGAAGACCTTACATCGACAGCAGCAAAGCTTGCTCTTGGCGAAGACGATAAAACAGCAAGAAGCCACGATGAAGTGGAAAAGTACAGCAAGATGTTTATCAAGGCTGTGCCGCTTTTTCTAGGAAGACGGGTCGGTTTGGCTTCTTCCATAGGAGTTTGGGGTTCGGATGAAGCCAAACCGCAAGATTCTCTCGGTGTGCAGATGCAGGACTTTACCTTGGGCGCTGCCAAAGGCGCCGCCTTGAAAGGCACCATGCATTTTATGGGCAATATCAACTCTTCACCGGCTATGAAGGGTATTGCCATGGGCATTACAGATCGCACCAGTCAGACGGCTTTGACCAGAGAAAACTGGCTGGATGGCAATGGTGATGCTTCTATGGCAGCTGGGGTCAATGCTACTTTGAGAACAGCCCTCGATCCTCGCGCAATGGCTATGGACGCGGCTTTGTTCGGTGCCTCCGAGTTTACCATCGGCAAGCTAAATTACGTCAGTAAGGGTGCTCTCTATCGTCATCCGGCTTTGCCGATGATGGCTACCGGCGGCGTATTCGGGCTTGGCAGCGGTGCCTCCGAAGAGCTATTTAGGCAGAGACGCGACGGCGAAGACTTTGATATGAGCAAGATCATGTATCGAGCATCCATGGCGGCCTCGGTCAACGCTTTGGCTGCCGGTGTTGGCGGTCTTGATAGGGCCGCCCGCATGCGGATTGACCCTGAAGCCCAGGTTAATGCTGCCAAGATCGGCTCTGAAAAACCTTCAGGACCCGTGCCCGAGAGAGTGGCGCGCTTCAATGAGTTGGATGCACGTCAGCTTGAGTTGAAGAACTCGCCACTCACAATAAAGGAACCGCTCAACGAAGTAGCCTACAGCGCAGAAATTGTCAGCAATGGTCAGGTTAAGCCGGTGCTTTTCAGGTTGACTGATACGCCCGAGATGAAAGCACGCTTCAATAACGAACTTTTCGACTATCAATTGCATCGCAGTTTGGCGCCAGGTACCGAGTCTCGGGCAGTGGTGCCTGTGGAAGTAGTAATTAACGGGCAGAAGAAACAGGGCTATTTGCAAGAGCTTTCTGGTCGCTCTTTTGAAGAGGGTTTGCGGGCAGAGGCTAATTTTACCTTTGGACTGACAAGCGACCGCGCTGCTGCCAGAGTTTTGCGCAACGATCCCTTTTTGCGCAGCCAATACGAAAAGGTCTGGATTGAGCGCATGCTCATGGCTGAATGGGACAATCATAGCCACAATCTGCTTCTTGGGCGGGGCAATCGTATGAGCAACATCGATTTTGCCGATGCCCTTCCCAATGCTCGCTATACCTCAGACTACACACCTTACTGGGGTAAGACCGCAAGTCGGGTGTCACTCTTGAACGATCGGTTGATTTCGCAGTTCTCGGGCAAGCCTATTTCTGCCGAATCGCATGATATGGTAAAAAGTTTTGTGCGCGACTTCGATACGCCTTCTGGTCGGTCGGCGCTCACTGGAGCCGGTCATTCCGCCGGTCAGATTGATGGACTCTTGGGCCGGGCTCGTTGGTTTTCTGAGAGCGGCAGAATGCCCCAGCGCGATATGCCCAATGTTTTTGTCCAAGCTTCGCTGAGAGCGCTCTATCTCTTGCGTAAGGGGCAGTCGTTGCGGTTTGAGAGCGGTGTAAACGAGAAGCCGGCTCATTAGTTTTTGGAACAGGAGAGAGGCTCTCGTTCAGCCGGAATAAAATACTGTATAAGATAGTAATAAGCGGCAAAATGAAAAAGGTCGGAACCAGAAATTGAACTTGGGAGAAAAAGGCTTCGTGCCGGTCGTTGCTTGGAAGCAGTTAACCGGCACGAAGCTAAGTCGATGTTTCTAGTTGTTCAGCAAGTTTTCAGGGCAACCGATCACTTGCGCATCCACTTGCGGAAGTTGGGACCGCGAGTGTTGAGGCGATGCTTGCCGTCCTTGGGGAAGTCCCAGACGTTGCTGACCTCGCGCAGGATGGGCAGGATGAGCGCCTCAAAGTCGTCGCAGGTGCGCAGAGCCTGGCGCACATGGGTGCGCAGGGTGCGGTTGGCGTTGACCTTGCCGGGCTTATCGCTGTGCGAGCAGTTGCCGATGAAGGGGTTCTTGCGATAGGAATTGGACATGGTGCAGTGCTCCTTTGAGAGGCACCGCTCCGGCTTTGTCCGGCAGTCTCACAGTGTCCGCTGTGACCGCTTTTCTTGGCGGTGAGTAACTGCCGGGGGCGCGGTACGGTACCTAGAAGACGGCACCGAAACGCATCTTGGCGATGTTCAGAAACATACTTTCCTCCGTTGTGTCTCAGGTTATTTGGCGAAATTGCCGAAACTCAGTTTCGAAAGCCGCACCAGCCAATTTCAGCGAGAGCTGAACTTGCTTGGTCGAGATTTACGCGTAACTCTGTTTTTGGTTTGTTTTGGCTTTCTGAAAACTGATTGAGGAATAATTTCACCCTAGCGTTTCCGCCTGTCAATCCAAAGCAATGAAAAGCTCTATTTCTGCATTGTTGACTTAAATCACGCTCATTTATATCCAGAAAAATATTCAAGCAAAAAACCTGGCCTAGTTGGGCCAGGTTCTCGCTTCAAATTCATGTTTGCTGGTGCTTCTCTTTTATTGACGTCAGATTTGCTTGATGCCGTTTACAGCCATGGCTAGCTCTAATAAAAGGCGCTTCATTTTCCCTACTTCGCCATCCAATTGTTCCAGCATAACTATGCGTGTGTTGAGACTGTCAATTGAAAGTCCCTTTCTTCTGGCCTCGCTGGCGGTCAAGATGTCCAACTGTTTTTTAGCTTTCGAGTCGGTAAAGTTGGGAATGTTTTTGTCGGAAATCCAGCGTTCGACAAGCTCTTCTTTTCTTGTCTTACTTCCGCCTTCAGCTGGCACACTGGTCAAGAATTTCCAAACCGAGTTGGGGTATTCAATCTCGCTATTGGTTGGATAATCAAATAGTTTGGCGAGCATATTAGGTTCTTTCTCTGAAGTACGCTTCTTGCCGCTGTAAGCCTTTAGGGCGTACATCGAAGCCAGCGATGGAACCATACCGGCAATGATACCAGTGGCGCCCGACTGTACCGAATATCCAGGATACTTATAGGTGGGAATAGCTAGACCACAAGAAACAGCCCATAATATGCCGTTTGTAATGAAGCTGACTGCGTTTACCCCGGCCACCATTTTGTCGCGACTGGCTTGGTATGAAGCCAGCACCTCGGCATAAACGTTTTGTTCAGCCTGAACCTCAGCGCTGACAAAGTCGGCTTCCATTGCAGTCTGAAAAATTATGGCTCTGGCTTGATCAAGAGTCTCTTGAAGAGAGACTCGATTTGATAGAGCTTCGAGGGTGTTCTGACCTCTTTGTTGCGCTGTCAGGGCTCGCAGTTCTTGAATGCGAGTCAGTAGCGGGGTTAGATTGAGCTGATCGGCCAGTTGCTGGCTGTTGGGGCAGAGAGTAGTTGTCGATAAATTGATACCGCTTTTGAGAATTTGCGGCGGAACCTCTACTGTATTGGCCGTCGAAGCCAGGGCGGCAGCTGAACTGGTTGCGCCCATGAGACTGAGACTTAGTGACATCGCCACAAGGCCTCTTAGAATACTGACCGACATTTATTACTCCCTTAAGTGATCTATCTGTGCCAAACTACCGTTATTTACGGATTTCCAGGTGATCGGCAAGATTATAACTCTAGAATCGAGTTGATAGATTCCAGGTTGTTCATCCTCTTCTTTGCCTCTGAAAAATGTTTCGATTTTGCAGAAAAGAGAATCAAGCAATCTGCCGCCGACCCAAGAGAGGGCAATCAAACCGATTATCAACCAGATACCCATGGCTTGCACCTCCGACTTACCATGTTAATTAAGCGACAGAGTGCGTCAAGAACGCATCAAAGTGTGGCGTCTTGACATCAAAATTGCATCAATTTGCCTGGGTACTTAATTGCCTTGGTCTTGATACCATTTTGATACCGCCTATTTGATTCTTGATGCAACTTTGACGGCTTCAGTTGTTTGATCTCTCTATAGAAAGACCGGTGGTCTTTCGAAGGGGGAACCTTGTCGGACATTGTTATCTGTGGGCTGCTCTGCACTCTGATGGGCAGCGCCGTTTCTTTTATTTATCTATTTGAGAAGTTGAAATAAAGAAAGTGTCGGTCATTTATCTGGTTGCCGCTGCCGCGGCTATTTTACTTATGTTCTACCTTTTGTTTGCGCTGCTGTTTCCTGAGCGGTTTTCATAAAATGTCATCTTTTCAATTTTCAAACGGCGTCATCCAGCTGGTGGTTTATTTGTTGGTCTTGATGCTGCTTGCCTGGCCTCTTTCTATTTGGATGAAATCGGTCTATGAGAGTAAACGGCTCTGGGGCGAGAGTCTGCTCTATAAGGTATGTGGTGTCGATGCTGCTTACCAAATGAACTTCAAGCAATACGCCATGGCTATGTTGGTCTTCAATGGTATTGGTTTAGTCGTCGTTTACCTGCTGCAAAGACTGCAATACTTTCTGCCTCTCAATTTAGATAAATTGGCCAATGTGCCACCCGATCTTGCCTTCAATACGGCTGTCAGCTTTGTCAGCAATACCAACTGGCAAAGCTATGGAGGCGAAACAACTCTATCTTATTTGACCCAGATGCTTGGTTTAACTGTGCAAAATTTCTTGTCGGCAGCCACAGGTATGGCTGTGCTTGTGGCTTTTACTAGAGGTTTCGCTCGGCACGAAGCTGCATCATTAGGCAACTTCTATGTAGATATGTCTAGGTCTATTCTTTATATTTTGCTGCCTTTATCGCTGCTTCTCTCTATCTTTCTGATCGGCGCTGGCTGTCCGCAAACCCTCGAAGCCAGCCGCACTTACACCACTTATGAAAGCGGCGCCTCGGCCAAAATTGCTCTTGGTCCGGTGGCTTCTCAGGTGGCCATAAAGCAATTGGGCACCAATGGAGGTGGCTACTTTAATGTCAATTCTTCTCATCCATATGAAAACCCTAATGCTTGCTCAAATTTCATAGAAGCACTGGCTATTTTGCTGATTCCGGCTGCGTTATGTCTTACTTTCGGACTTATTGTGCGTAAAGCGAAAGAGGGGCTAACCATACTCGTTGCCATGACCATTTTATTTGTCGTTTCTTTGACGGCGGCAGTTTGGGCCGAAAGCAGTTTTGTCTGGCAGAGCCCAGACTGGCACTTGGTCTGTGGTAATGCCGGCAGTCTCAATTCTGGCTATGACGGCAGTTTCGGTAATGTTCCTAACATGGAAGGCAAAGAGCAGCGCTTCGGTATGTTCAATTCTATGCTCTGGGCTACAGCCACTACAGCCGCTTCTAATGGTTCGGTCAATGCCATGCACGATTCCTTCAGCCCTTTAGGCGGGCTTGTGCCCATGTTCTTGATGCAACTCGGCGAGGTGGTTTATGGCGGGGTTGGTTCTGGGCTATACGGCATGTTGGTTTTTGCCCTTATTACCGTCTTTATTGCCGGGCTGATGGTCGGGCGTACGCCTGAATATCTGGGCAAGAAAATTGAGAGTTTTGATATGAAGATGTGTTCGCTTGTAATACTGATACCGCCAATGGTGGTACTTCTCGGTACGGCTCTCGCTTGTGTTTTGCCCGAAGGGCGTTCTGCCGTCTTAAACAGCGGTCCCCACGCCTTTTCTGAAATTCTCTATGCTTTTTCTTCGGCAGGCAACAATAACGGTAGTGCCTTCGCTGGTCTGTCTGCCAATCAACCTTTCTATAACTGCGCCCTGGCTATCGCCATGTTTCTCGCCCGTTATTGGTTGGCTGTACCGGTGCTTGCTCTGGCCGGTTCGCTCGCCGCCAAAAAATCTTTGCCAGCGGGTGAAGGCACGATGCCCACCGATAATTGGCTCTTTGTCTCGCTCTTGATTGGTGTAGTACTCATATTTGGTGGTTTGACCTTTGTGCCTGCTTTAGCGCTCGGCCCAGTTGTTGAACATCTTCTCAATTTCTCGCGGTGAATCATGGCTAGTAGTATCGATCAGCAAGAAGACCCTCTGCAAAACTCTTCAGGCCAAGCTCAGGAGCGCTCTCATCAGGCTTTAGCAAATCAGGCTGCGGGTGGGCGCTCTGCCGCAGGCCAAGGTCGGGCAAGCTTATCTGCTTCCGGGCAAGCTTCCATGTTTCAATGGTCGCTATTGGCTCCAGCAGTGCGTGATTCTTTTGCCAAGTTAGATCCAAGGGTGCAGATTCGCAACCCGGTTATGTTTGTAGTCGAACTTGGCAGTCTCTTTACCACAGTGCTCTTTATAGCGGTGCAATGCGGTGCCGTCGGGCAGAATAACGAAGCCAAGCCGGCATTTATACTGGCTGTTTCTCTTTGGTTGTGGTTTACGGTAATCTTTGCAAACTTTGCCGAATCTTTGGCGGAAGGACGAGGAAAGGCTCAAGCTGCCTCGCTGAAGCAAGCGCGCAAAGATGTCGCTGCCACCAAGATTGTCAAAACTTTAGGCAATCTTTGTGGCAGCGAAACCCCTGTCGAGCCCGGGCACTTTGATGAACGTTTCCAAACAGTTTCGCTGTCTTCCAATGAGCTTGCCCAAGGCGATCTTGTCATCGTTAAGGCGGGCGAATTTGTGCCCTGTGACGGTGAAGTGGTCGAGGGTATAGCTTCGGTGGACGAGAGCGCCATAACTGGTGAGAGTGCGCCGGTTATCCGCGAGAGTGGCGGTGATCGCTCGGCTGTAACCGGTGGCACGAGGGTCTTATCTGATTGGTTGATTGTCAAAATTACTGCCAAGCCCGGTGAAACTTTTCTAGACCGCATGATCGCCATGGTGGAAGGGGCACGGCGTCAGAAAACACCCAATGAAATTGCCCTCAATATTTTGCTTACCAGTCTTACTTTGGTCTTTCTTTTGGTCACTTTCACCTTGCAGCCTTTCTCGGTCTATAGCGTGCAATTGGCTCAGGCGAGCGGCTTCAAAGGCGAACCAATCAGCTTGACTGTTTTGGTCGCTCTTCTTGTTTGTTTGATTCCCACTACAATTGGTGGTCTATTGTCGGCTATCGGTATCGCCGGTATGGATCGTCTAATTAAGGCCAATGTCATAGCCATGTCCGGTAGAGCCGTGGAAGCCGCCGGTGATGTAGACATGCTTTTGCTTGATAAGACCGGCACAATAACTTTGGGAAATCGACAAGCCGTGGCTTTCCTGCCTGCGCCAGGGGTTTCGGCTGAGCGTTTGGCCGATGCTGCGCAGTTGGCTTCGCTCTCTGATGAGACCCCGGAAGGTCGAAGCATAGTGGTTTTGGCCAAGCAAAAGTTTAAGTTGAGAGAGCGCAACTTGGTCGAATTAGGTGCTCGTTTTGTGCCCTTTACCGCACAAACTCGCATGAGCGGTGTTGATTTAGACGATCGTCAATTGCGTAAAGGGGCGGCTGAAACAGTCGAAAAGCATATATTGGCGCTGGGCGGCGTTTACCCTGAGGCTGTGCGAGAAGAAGTGGAACGGGTCGCTAAGCAGGGCGGAACACCATTGGTGGTGGCGCAGTGTGGTGGCGAGAACTCAGTGCTGGGGGTGATCGAGCTCAAAGATATAGTTAAGGGCGGCATCAAAGAGCGTTTTGCCGAATTGCGGGCTATGGGCATCAAGACCGTGATGATCACCGGCGACAATCCGCTGACGGCGGCAGCCATCGCCGCCGAGGCCGGAGTAGATGATTATCTTGCCCAAGCTACACCTGAAGATAAATTGGAATTGATTCGCAAGGCGCAGGCGGGCGGTCGGCTGGTGGCTATGACCGGCGACGGCACTAATGATGCACCGGCCCTGGCTCAGGCAGATGTTGCTGTAGCTATGAACACCGGCACGCAAGCTGCTAAGGAAGCTTGCAATATGGTCGATCTAGATAGTTCACCCACCAAGTTGATTGAGATAGTTGAGATTGGCAAACAACTTTTGATGACTCGCGGCTCTCTCACCACATTCAGTATTGCCAACGACATAGCCAAATACTTTGCCATTATTCCTGCCGCTTTTGCCTCTACTTATCCCGTATTGGACAATCTCAACATCATGCGTCTAAGCAGTCCGGAGAGTGCCGTCATGTCGGCTGTTATTTTCAATGCTTTAATTATTCTCTTTCTTTTGCCTCTTGCTCTCAAGGGCGTACCCTATCGTCCGGTTGGGGCTGCTGTTTTGTTGCGCGACAATCTTTTGGTTTATGGACTGGGCGGCATCGTCGCGCCCTTTATCGGCATTAAGGCGATCGATTTAGTTTTGGCTTGCATAAAGACTTATTGAGGTTGTTTGCTGAGGTTTTTTATGGATAAAGTTATCAAAGATATTAGCGAACAGATGGCGGCTTCTTGGCGCTGCTTTCTGTTTTTTAGCCTGCTGACCGGTTTGGCTTATCCACTTTTGGTGACGGCGTTGGGCAATTTTCTTCTGCCTTTTCAAGCCCAGGGTTCGCTTGTCGCAAGCCCCACCGGGCAATTGGCAGGCTCGTCCTTGCTTGGGCAAGAGTTCAAGAACGCGCGCTATTTTCATGGCCGCCCCTCTTCGACCACACCGGCATACAACGCTGCCTCTTCTTCGGCTTCCAACCTGGCAAGCTCTAATGCCGACTTTAGAAAAATAGTTGCCGAGCGGCTCTCCTCTTATAGATTAGAGAATGGTCTAGCTGCTTCAGAGCCTGTACCGGTAGAGATGGTGACTGCTTCAGCCAGTGGTTTAGACCCCGATATCAGTCTTTTGGCTGCCAGACAACAGACAGCTAGAGTGGCTCGGGCTCGCGCCCTCAGCCAGGAACGTCTGCTCAAGCTAGTTGACTCGGCTTTAGAAGACCGCAGTCTAGGACTGTTAGGTGAGCCAAGAGTCAATGTTTTGAAGCTCAATATGGCTTTGGATAATCTCTTATGAACACCTTTGAGAGACCGGCTCCGCAAGAGTTTCTTGCTCTTTTGAAAGAGGAAGAAGCTCAGAGAGGGCGCGGTCGTCTCAAGATATTCTTTGGCTTTTCTGCCGGGGTGGGCAAGACCTATGCCATGCTAAACGCCGCTGCTAAGCTCAAAGAGAGCCAGGATGTGGTAATTGGCTTTGTCGAGACCCATGGTCGAAAAGAAACCACCGAACTGCTTGGCGATCTCGAGATTTTGCCGCGGCGCCGCATCGAATATCGCGGTACATGGCAGGAAGAGTTTGATATAGACCTGGCATTGAAGCGAAAACCCAGCCTCATTTTGGTTGATGAACTGGCCCATACTAATGTGCAGGGCAGTCGTCATGCCAAACGCTGGCAAGATATTCAAGAGTTAATCGAAGCCGGCATCGACGTTTATACCACCTTGAACGTGCAGCATGTGGAGAGTTTGCACGATTTGGTGGCCCGCATTACCGGGGTTTTGGTGCAAGAGCGCGTGCCTGACTCGGTCATAGAAAATGCTTTAGAAATAGAACTGATTGACTTGCCCCCCGATGAATTGATTCAAAGATTGAAGGAGGGCAAGGTCTATGTGGCTGCTCAAGCCCTTTCGGCTCTCGAAAATTTTTTTCGCAAAGGTAATTTGATTGCTCTGCGCGAATTAGCATTACGCTACACGGCTCAGCATGTTGATATGCAGATGATGCGCTATCGCAAGTCGCATATGATTACCACGGCTTATCCGGTGGCTGAGCGTCTTTTGGTTTGTGTCAGTGCTTCGCCTCTGTCTGTGCGTCTGGTGCGCGCCGGCAAGCGCATGGCTGATGCATTGAAGGCGCGCTGGACAGTCGCTTATGTGCAGCCATCTCAGACTTTTCAAAGCCTCAAAAATAGCACTGAGACAGGCGGGGAAGAACAAGGGCGCTCGCGTTTGTTTGCTACATTGAGTTTAGCTGAATCTCTCGGAGCCGATACCGTTGAGCTGAGTGGCGATGTGGCTCGCAGCCTGACTGATTTTGCGCGCTATAACAACTTTACCAAGATAATTATCGGCAAATCGAGTAGACCGCGCTGGCAAGAGATTTTGAATGGTTCGGTCATAGACGAGGTCGTCCGTCTAAGCGGACCGGTCGATGTTTATGTCATCAGCGGTGACAATGGCGAAGATATCGAACCCAAGCCATTTTTTGCCAGCAAGCGCAGTCGTCCCGGCAATTACTTTTATGCCGTCTTGGTTGTTACTTTTACCTCTTTTGTAGCGGCTTGTCTGCGTGATCACTTCGAATTGTCCAATCTAGTCATGGCTTACATTTTGGCTGTGGTGGTTGTGGCGGTCAATTTCGGCAGGGGGCCGTCCATTTTTGCTTCGGTCTTGAGCGTGGCTTGTTTTGATTTCTTTTTTGTGCCGCCTTTTTTGACTTTCGCAGTTTCAGATACACAATACCTAGTCACTTTTGCTGTCATGTTGGTGATTGCACTGGTGATCAGCACACTTACCAGCCGAGTGCGCATGCAGGCAGACTGGGCTTTGCAGAAAGAAAGACGAACAGCGGCTCTTTATGAGCTTAGCCGCAGTCTTTCATCAACCATTAACTTTGAAGATTTGGTAAAAGCGGGTCTCAAGCACATTGGTGAGCTCTTTTATAGTCAGGTGGCGTTGGTAGTTTATGACGAAAGCGGTACCGCCAGCGTTATTGCCGGTGTAGGCAAGGGCTTGCAGATCGACGGCGGTGTGGCGGTCTGGGCTTATCGCAATAAGCAACCGGCTGGGCTTGGCACCAGCACCTTGCCTGGGGCGCGGGCGCGCTATTTGCCTTTGACCGGCTTTGCCAGAGTGGTCGGTGTGCTTGCCGTCGAGCCGGCAAACAGCAAGAGTTTTAACGAGCCCGAACAACTGCATTTACTTGAAACTTGCGCTGCTCAAATGGCTATTGCCTGCGAGCGGGCCTTGCTCTCGCTTGAGAATGAGCAAAATCGGGTGATAGTCAAAAGCGAGCAGCTGCGCAATAGTTTGCTTAGCTCGGTTTCGCATGATTTGCGCACCCCTTTAGCCACTATAGCTGGTGCAGCAAGCGGCATTGTCGAAGGCAGCGAAAATTTAACGGTTGAAGACTGCAGAAAGCTTGCCGGCGAGATATTTGAGCAGTCGGCCAGGCTCAACAAGCTGGTGGGAAACTTGTTGGACATGACCCGCTTGCAAGACGGTTCGATTGTTTTGCATAAGCAGCTCTTTCCGGTTGAAGAAGTGATAGGTAGCGCCTTGAGTGCTTATTCAAGAGAGTTGGACGGCTTTACGATAGAAACATCTATAGAGAGCAGTCTGCTTGAGTCTTGCTTTATGGTGGCTGTGGACGGCTCACTCATTCAGCAAGTGATGATCAATTTGCTCGAGAACGCTCTTAAATATGGGCCCGATGGCGGCCTAATTAGAGTATCGGTTTTTTCTCAGTCGGGGCAAGCGGTTTTTGCCGTGGATGATCAAGGCCCGGGTGTGCCCAACGAGATTCGAAAAAATATATTCGATAAGTTTTATCGAGGGCAGAGTTCCGCTTGCGAAGGTTCAGGCAAGAAGATGGCGCAGGGTGCCGGGCTTGGTCTTAGTATCTGCGCCGCCATAATAGAGGCGCACGGGGGGCAAATTTGGGTGGAGGACTCCGCTTTAGGCGGTGCTTCTTTTCGCTTTAGTCTGCCTGTTTTTCAATCAGATTTAAGTCTCAATAGCTGAGGATTGTTTATGGAAGAGTCGACACTCAGAGGCGCTAAGGCACAGAGTAATTTGGGGGCTGGGGCTGGGAATATAGCGGTTCTGGTTATAGAAGATGAGGCGCCGATTAGAAGATTTCTCAAGATGACCCTCAATGACCATGGTTATGGCTATAAAGAAGCTCTGAACGGCAGAGACGGGCTCTCAGAAGTAGCTGCTTCTTCGCCGAGCTTGGTCATTTTGGACCTGGGCTTGCCAGATATAGACGGGCTGGAAGTGACTCGTTCGATTAGAGATTGGAGCGATGTGCCGATTATCGTTCTTTCAGCCAGGGGGCAAGAAAAAGATAAAGTCGAAGCCCTGGATGCCGGTGCTGATGACTATCTGACCAAGCCTTTTGGGGTTGGCGAGTTATTGGCTCGCATCAGAGTGGCTATCCGAAGGGACGGGCGCCAGGCTGCTGCAAGTGAATCTTCGGTGGTGCAGATCGGGGCTATGCGTCTTGATCATGTGAAAAGACAGGTTTTCTTTCAAGAGAGTGAAGTGCATCTTACTCCCATCGAGTTTAAGTTGCTTTGCGCTCTATTGAAGTATCCAGACCGAGTCTTGACCCATAACCATTTATTGAAGGAAGTTTGGGGGCAAGCTTATCAGGGTGAGTCGCATTATTTGCGAGTTTATATGGCACAGCTGAGGCGAAAGCTTGAAAGAGACCCGGCTAATCCGACTTTGCTAATTACAGAGCCGGGCATAGGTTATCGCTTACGCAGCAGTTAGAGATATTTTTTACTGACGCCCAGCTCAAGGGCAAAACGATAGCCGATTAGTTTGTAAAGCAGGTGGGCGGCGATGTGGTTGGGGGCGTTGAGCCCTTTCAAGGGGGCAAGACCTGTCAAGTCGGCAGCCACCACATGTTTGCGCACAAAGAGCAGTTTGAGCAATTGCAAAAGCGGATACCAGCTGAGACCGCCAGGCTCTGGCTGTTGTACGGACGGCATGATGGACGGGTCGAAAACGCTCATGTCGATTGATAGATAGACATTTTCACCAAGACTGTTCAAGACATCCATCCAGTCTATTTTGTGTTGATTTCTCGCCCAAAAGATGTCTAGTTTAGGCTGTTCTTTCTCCAGCCAGGCTACTTCTTCCCAGCTGATATTGCGCACGCCCACTTCAGCCATAAGAGGCTTTTTCAGACTTGTATAAATCTGATAAGAAGAAGCGGCTGCGTCATAAGGATTTCCGTCCACTTCACTTCTCAAGTCGGCTTGTCCACCCAAGCGCAAAACCGACAAATCTGGGTATTTGTCTAGGCAAGCTAGTACGCCTCCTAAACTGATAGAGCGATCTGAACCCACCAGTATGCCGAAACGGTCCATGTCGAGAAGTGGCTTCACTGCCTCGATAACTTCAGCATAAGGTGCTTCGCTTTCTGCTGCGGGACATTCCAGCTTCAAAGCTGAGGCAGAGTGTATGCCTATTTTATATGGTTCCACCCAGAGTTCATCATCAAATAGTTCCAGGTTGCGGCTGGCTTCTAATATGGCTTTGGCGCCGTCGCGGGTTTCTTTGTGCTTGCTTTCACAACTGACTGGAATGACTACGGCTCTGGCATTTTCCTTTTCGGCCTGTTGCGCCGTCAGTCCAAAATAGTTGGTCACTTTGGCAGTGGTTGAGGTTGGCATAGATGCTCCAGTCAGGCTTGAGTGAAAAATGGCTATTACCCTAGTCTGAACTATAGGGACAGATTTGTTAATACTTGGCAGGCTCTCCATTTGCCATGTTTATGGCCTGCCCAGCAAATATCAGGGTGAATACTAAGGCAAGTAGATAGGGCTCTTAAGAATTGCCCCGGGGTCACAAGCAGATAACAGTGGCACGACTTAACCCTTTACTATTTGGTAAACTCCTAGCTCACTGTAACTTCTTTATTCAATTTAGAAACCAATTCGGGAGAGCGGTATTGAGATTCGCAGCTTTCAAACAAAAGTATTTAACTGTATTTGGCTCAATAGCTTTATCTACAGCTCTATCTACAGCTCTATCTATAGGTTTGGCTTTGAGTGCACCGAGCTCTGCCTGGGCAATGTTTTACGGCTTCAATCAGCAAGCCCAAGCCTATGAACATGAAGGTGACAATCTCATGGATACTGGCTATTACGAGCAGGCTATCAGTGCTTATTCGCAGGCGATCAACCTTTTGCCCTATGATGCCGTCCAGGGCCGTGCCGATGCCCTTTATGCTCGCGCCGTCGCCAACGATGTGGCCGGGCATTTCGATCAGGCTTCGCAAGACTATAGCTGGGCTCGTGATTATTATCTCAAGGCAGCTCAATATGCCAACTATGGCGGCTCGCAGGCTGCCGAAGAAGGGCTGACCGGAGGCTATGATGCTAATTTTGGGCAGCAGCTGGCCAATCTAGTGCGCTGGCGGGCTACAGTCAATCCAAATAGCCCAGACTATTTTGTAGACGGTGGACCGATGAAAGCTTGGAATTTGCGCAAAATGCCCTTGAAAGTCTTCATTGACGACAGCCAAGGCACTGGTTGGTCGCAAGACCTGCGAGATCTTATCTGGCGGGCAATCAGCAGCTGGACCAATGTTTCAGGCTCTCCAATCAGATTTACACAGTGGTATAGAGCCGATGATGCTGATTACATCATCACCAGACCGTCTAGTTCCGGGCAGATAGCTGTTGGTTCAGGCGGCTTTACAAGCGGTATAGACGAAGCCCAGTCTGAAAACGGCAAAGTCATGCTCAAACAGTCAAAGAGTCTGCTTTCTTGTCCTGGCTATGACGGCAGCGGCTACAGCCAAATCGACCGCAATCGCCTCTATAATCTAGCTTTGCATGAATGTGGTCATGCCCTCGGCATCGGCGGGCATTCACCCTCTGGGATGGATGTCATGTATTGGAAGGCGCCTATTTTGAAACTGAGTGATCGTGACGGTGCCACCCTCAGACGAATGTATTCTCAATAAAGTTTGTAAGATATAGATGTTGGCGAAACCGAGGAGTTTTAGATGCGTCGAATCAAATGGTTGTTTTCCGCCGCCCTCGTGCTTACCGGCATTGTGGTCGGTCAGAATGTGCTGGCTGCCGACATGCAATCGGGAATCAAGAAATACAATGCCAAAGACTATCAAGGGGCGCTCAACGACTTCAAAGATGTTTTGAAAGCTAAGCCCAACGATGGTTTGTGCCATTATTACATGGCTATGTGCAACCAATGTTTAGCTCGCATCGGTGAAGCAAAACTGCATTATCAAAAGGTGATAGATGTAGGTCCAGCTTCACTCAAGGCGAATGCGCAAGCAGGGCTGAGTCAACTAGACAAAGTTACTGTGCGCTACGGCGGCGGATCATCTGCAAGCGCCGGCTCTGGTGCAGCTTCTGCGCCTTTGGTAGTGGCATCTGCTGCCGGCGCTAAAGATAGCAAAGACGGCAAAGCCGATGCCAAAACCGAAGCTAAGCCGGAAGGAAAGAAACCAAACGTCAAGCGCATAATTATGTTCTATTCCGACTCGAGCCCCGGCTCAATGTCTATGGAATCTACCTGGGATGATGCCAAGCAAAAATACAAAGACATTGAATTTACTCGCCTCAATGTTGCTGATCCTTCCAATGCCGAGATGTTAAGCCAGTATGGCGTTAGCTCTTATCCCACCACCGTGGTCATCGACCAAGGCGGCAAGGTTTTGCATAACCAAGCCGGTGCCATATTGGGCGATGCCTTTTCATCGATGGTGGACGGCTACCTCAAGAAGAAGTAAAGCTGTTTTCTAGAGCCTCACTCGGTTAGATCCTCTGTTTCATACTGGCTAGAGTTTTCTGTGCTTGGCTGGAGACATAGATGTTTTCGTCTTCACAGAGTAATTCTAGAAGTTTGGCCGGCAGTTTGTGATTGGATGCCAGTCCCAGTCTGACATCTTCACTGTTGTCCCGAGCCAGATTTTCCAGTACTTCCTCCGGGGTATTGATGTTTTCGGAGACGCCCAGTCTTACTTCCTGGCTGGGATCTTCTGCCAGCTTAATAAGCACACCTGAGGGGGTGCGAGGGTTTTCAGCCACGCGCGAGCGCACTCTTTCGCTGGGATCTTCTGATAGTCTGGTCAGGGCAATCGGGGCGGTGTGCTCGTTGCCGGCCAGTACCAGTCTGATTCTTTGTTCTTCTAGATTTTGTGAATTGTCACTGCAGGTTTCGGAATGCAATTGATGAATCGCTTTCAGCAATGCGGCGAGCTTGCTTGCTGAAACCGGCTTGGCTACATAGTAGTTCATCTTGAGGCGCAAGGCTTCCATTACATCATCGTCGTTTTCAGAGACAGTGAGAAGCACTACTGGAATCGCTCTGAACACCGGATCATTCTTGATCTCTGCCAAGACTTCATGCCCGTTTTTGCGCGGCATGTTCAGGTCGAGCAAAATAACGTCGGGCATGTTTTGATGGGTTTCCTTGAGCTTGTTCAGATACTCCATGGCCTCGACACCGTCGTTCAATACATTCATGTTGTATTTAAGATCTGAGCGCTTGAGCGCTTCTTGAGTCAATCTGACATCGGAAGGTGTGTCTTCCACCAGAAGGATTTCGATTTCGTGTTTCATTGACTTTCTCCTTGTCTTTTCCACCGCCGGCAGTGTGAAGAAAAATATGGCACCGTCGCCCGGTGTGGACTCTACCCAGATATTGCCTCCATGTGATGTGACAATGCGCTTGCATATAGCAAGACCCATGCCGGTTCCTTGATACTTCGCCTTGCCGTGCAGGCGGGCGAACATGTCGAAAATCTTGTTGGCATATTTTGGATCTATGCCGATGCCATTGTCTCTGACCGAAAACAGCCACTGGGTGGCGTTTTCTTCGGCAGTGATAGCTATTTGAGGGGTACGATCGCCTCTATATTTGATGGCATTGCTGATCAGGTTTTGAAATAGTTGGATGAGATGCAGTCTCTGCACCGCTACTTTTGGTAAGCGGTCTATCTCAAAAGAAGTATCGCTTTCTTTTATGGAAGTGCTCAGATTACTCAAGACTTCGCTCAGAACCGAATTGCAGTCGGTGGCGTGCTTCCCTTCTTCGACAATGCCTGATTCTGAATGAACTAGAATGGCTCTAATGAGATTTTGCATGCGATTGGTGCCATCAAGAATATAGCCCATAAACTCTTCTTGGTCTTTGTCGAGCTTGCCCTCAAGGCTGTCGGCGAGGAGTTTGACAAAGCCTTGCACCGCCCGCAGTGGCTCTTGTAGATCGTGCGAGGCGATTTTGGCGAATTGTTTGAGCAGTTCGTTCTTGCGCGTTAGTGTTTCAGTGCGCTCCTGTACTTGCTTTTCTAATTCCTCGTTAAACCGCTGTCTTTCGGTGATATCTTTTAGAAAGGCGCAGAAAGTATAGTCGGAGTCTTCACGTACTCTGAAAAAGCCTATTTCTACTGGGAATTCACGCCCGTCTTTGTGAGCGGCGGTGATTTCGGTGCTCATTTTGACGATGGTGGCATCGCTTTGGCTAAAGGCTCTCTCGGTTTCTTTGAGATATTGGCGGCGTAGATGATGCGGAATGATTATTGCCAAGCTGCGGCCCAGAACTTCCGCCTTAGTTCTACCAAAAGTAGCCTCAGCCTGAAGATTCCAGTCGGTGATGCGCAATTTGGAGTCGAGCGAAATGAAGGCATCGAATGAATTGTCGAGAATGATTTGTAGGCGCTCTTCTTCACGGTGCAATGCTGCTTCTACTTTGTTCCGCTCTACGGCATAGCGCAGACAGCGTACCACCGAAGACTCCGGTACCACTCCTTTGACCAGATAGTCTTGTGCACCCTGTTTGATTACTCTCAGGGCGCGGTGAGGCTCTGGCAGCTGTGTATAGACCACTATAGGAATGCCGCGGGCCGATTCTCTCATCTCGATGAGGGTACTCATGCCATTACTGTCCGGCAACTCTAGATCTAAAAGAATCCCGTCATACTCATGATCTTGTACCTTTTGTCTCGCCTGCGCCAGAGACGTTGCCGTCTCTACTCTTAAACCCATTCGAGCCAGTGTCTCGATTCTTTTGTTATGGTCTAGAGAGCAGACACGCGCCGAATCTTCCACAAGCAAAATGTTCAAGATATTCATACAACTGGCGCTCCCTGAATGTGACCGATAGCCAATTTGAGTCGCTGTTTCCATTATGCCACTGCAGAAATATGCCCTCGGTTTTCGGGGTTAGTATCATGTTCCGCTTTTGTAAACTTGCTTAAAACCTGGGTTAAGAGTGGCTTGCCAGGCTGAATATAATCGTGTTGAGTGATTTCGAAGGTGTGAAGAGACTTGTACGAATCTTTCTTTCTGTATAGAAGTGCTTAGATTTGTTGCGCTGTAATCGCAGTAAATTAGGCGTTTTTTGCAGAGTTCAGCCAGATCTATTAAGTGCATTTATCTTTCTCTTCTTAAGGCACTTTCTGGCAAGTCTCGCTCAGTAACCTACAGAAATTTTGTTTGAAGATAGACCTTTTCTTTGGTTTAGACTGAGTTGTATTTCAAATATCTACAACCAGAGGCATTGTTAGAGAAACCATCAGCTTGATAGACCAGCCTGTAAATTGCAGTTGTTGAGACAGGTTTGTTCTGTTTTGCTGAAGGTCATTCTCTCTTGCTTCGGTCGGTCGGCAGTGTAAGCCGGCTGCGAAATCGGCTCGGTTTGGTTTTCGCGGCATGAGGTTGCTCTGCTGCTTCAAAGCTCAATTTGAAACTAGTCAATCGGGAGTATTCCTTGGCATTTTTCATCGCCTTCATCCTCAGCATCGTTCTCATGTTCGGCGGGCTCATCGCCCTCATCTTCACGACCTTTCTGCGCAGCAACAAGCTCGGTCTGGTCGGCTCCTTCCTTTTGGGGGCGGTCTGCCTCTGCGCCGTCTTTGCTCTCTTTCTCGGTCTTGCCGGTGCTATCGGTTCGCTCTGCGGCAGCGTCGCCTTCCTGGTTCTGCTCTTCTTGAAAGAGCGCTTCAAGCTCTGAAACTGTCGCTACTAGAGTCTAGTTAGAGATCCCTCAAGACTCTGCTTTAGAAAGATCTGACCTAACTTGAAAGAGCTAGTGTCAGGTCTTTCTTCAATTCTTTTGATTTCTTCTTTTTTCTGTCTTGGATATTATAGAGAATAGTAGAAAATGAGAAAAAGACAATGACGGAGAGCTGCAACTTGCTGCTCCCCGTCATTTTTAGTGTCTTTGCTGAGCTGTTTGTCCGTTCAGAACAAGCTCAGTACGGGCCGTGGCTCACTTCACTGTCGACGTTGACACGATCGGCTTCCACAGCCGGCCGCGCTTCGACCTTGTACCAGTCGCTCTTGATGGCGAATTGCACGGTCTCTTCAGGCTTCTCGACGGTGCGCACCACCCGGTTCTCGCTGTTGAATTCGGTGCGCTTCACCAGCACGCCGTTCTCGAAGCGATAGTCGGTGCGGGTCTTGCGGCTCGCCGACTTGTGCAGTTCGACATCGACGAGCTGCCCTTTGTCGTTGAATTCGTACCGGCTGACCTTGACGCCCTCCTGGTTGTATTCTTCGACGAAGCGAATGACGAAACGCTCGCTCTCTTTGCCGTCGGCGGTCTTGGTCACGACGCGGGCGAAATAGCGCTTGAAGGCCACCTTGCCCTTGTCGGAGTAGTCGGTCCAGCCGTAGCCGAGAGTCTTGTATTCGTCGAAGACGCGGGCCTGCGTGCCGTCGGCTCGGAAGAGCTGAAGGGTGCGATTGCCCGGTGTCACCGCCGAAACTTCCTTCTTCACGTCGGTTCCCGGCCAGAAGCGGGTGACCGAGTAGCTGCCGAAGCTGCGGTCTTCCTGGTAGTCGACCGTCTTGCCGTCGGCAAGGAAGTAGCGGGTCTGCCAGTAGGATTCGTTGTTCGGCGCCATGAAGCGCTTGGACGATTCCATCGTGCCATCGGGGCGCATGCGATCCTGCTGGACGACGAAGCCGTCGGTGTGATGCATCTGGTTTTCCACCAGAACACCATTCTGGAAAAGCTTGACGGCGAAGTACCAGCGATTGCTGTTGCCGGTCGGCTTGACCAGTTCACCGGAGCGGATGAGATTGCCGTTCTCGTCCCAGACCTGCAGCGAGCTGGTGCCAACACCGGCGGCGGCAAAGTAGCGCACCGACTGTTTGGCACCCTGGCTTTCACCGGGCTTGGCCGGAAACCAGGTGGTTTCCTTGAGGCGGCGGTTGTCGGAGAAGCTGTCGTAGACCACTTCTTGCGTGAAGCCGTCCTTGCGCAGCACCTGGTCGGTGCCGCCGCCCTTGCCGTCGAAGGTGCGCAGACGACGCACTTCTCCCTTGCTCTCGTCGGGCAAGATGAGCTGGGCGCCGGCCGGTCTCGTTTCGGCGGTGAAGGGAATTTCGACAGAGTTGAAGAATCCTGCCGCGGCGACGCAGATGCCGACGGTCAGGACTGCCGCCGAAGCAGCGATGATCATGTGCAGTTTGCGCATGGTCTGTCCTTTTCTCAAATTGTTGACATAAGGGGTTTATTGTCACCATTTGCGCCTACGCCAAGTTCAAGCTCTTTCAAGGCCGGTTTCCGCATCAGTCACCCGTGTGGGTGATAGTTGGGGATAACGGTCTAGCGGCTTACTTGGTTTCTTTAGTTACTCGGGCGTTTTTGACAAAAGGTGCATATTAAAACAGTTATCAAGAGCGCTTTCTAGATGACAACAAAAGTATTGTTAAGCAGTCACTTTACAATCGGTTACACATTTCTCGTCATTGCTTTCTCAGCTCCGCTACCAAATCGTCCATAGAACCATAGCGGTCTTCCGGGGCTTTCTGCAGGCAGCGGAAGAGTACCCCTTCGATGGTCTCTGGTCTTTCTAGATCTGGCTTGAGCTTGAGTGGGCGCTGAGGCATTTCGTTGAGATGTTTGAAGATTACTTGCACCGAGTTTTCAGCCTTAAATGGAGCTTGTCCACACAAAGCTTCGTACATGACGCAACCTAGCGAATATATGTCGGAACGGGCATCGAGATCTTTGCCTAGGCACTGTTCAGGGCTCATATAAAGGGGGCTGCCCACCACATCGCCAGTGGCGGTTAAGCGCATTTCTTCGGTGTCCTCGCCGACAATTTTGGCGATGCCGAAGTCCACTAATTTAGCTTGCTCTTGCCCTTTGTCGTCGCGGCTGACGATTATATTGCTCGGCTTGATATCGCGGTGCACAATGCCCTTGCGGTGGGCATGAGACAGAGCGTCGGCCACCTGGGCGAAGATATTCTTCACCCTTTCCGTTCCTAGAGTTTTTTCGTTCCTCAGTATTTTCTCCAAGCCTGGACCTTCCAGCCATTCCATCACCAAGTAAGCCACTTTGCGCTCGGTCATGCCAAAGTCATAGACCGTCACTATGCTTGGGTGCTTGAGGGTGCTGGCCGCTCTGGCTTCTTGTTCGAAGCGCTGCATATAGCTCTTGTTCTTCGCCAGGTGGGGATGCAGCACTTTGATAGCTAGCGGGGCTCCCGTGAGCTTATGGCGGGCCTTGAAGATAATGCCCATGCCGCCTTCGCCCACTTGCTCGAGTATTTCATAACGTTCGGGCAAATCGATGAGGTCTTTTAAGGGCCGGCTATCAAAAGGCGAAATTCCTTCAATCTGACCGAGTCCTGCGCCGATGCTATTGGCGGTCAATTGCCCCAATTTGTCCGGCGAAACAATAATCGACTTTTCCAGGTCGGGCATGGTGATGCGCACCCCGGCCTTGTCGATGCTGCCTGAAACTGTGATGTTGACTGGTTCTACCGCTAAATAGCGGTTCACCAGTCTCTTGGCGAGAATAGCCACAGTCAAGGCCAGACTCGGCGGTGCCGCGCCTCTTTCATACTGGTCATAGCGAAAATAGGCGAAGGCTAGTCTGCGCAAATCTAGTAAAGAGTCCCAGAAACCAGCTAGAGTCTCTTTTCTGTCCTTTCTGTTTCTTAAGTTGATCTTGAACTCTCTGGCATCAGGCAGGCTCTTGAACATAACAAAGAGGTCAGAGATCAGAGTGGCGGTAAGCACTAAGGCAAAGAGCACGAAAGTGGGATAGCCGCTGGCCGCTAAGGTTTCAATCAGCGATTTGCCAAAGAACATAGTGTTTTGCAGGGGGCCCCAGTTGAGGGCTAGATGGTCGATGGCGGCAGTAGATAGACCAAGCAAGGCAATTAGCCAGGCGAAACGGAAACGGTCTTTCCAAAGCCAGGCGAGACCAAGGCTGCCGGCCGAAAGGCTCGACCAGATTGCATGCCCGGCGATCAGTCGGCCGCCTACCATTTCGGCTGTGGGCAAAAGAACGGTCAAGTTGTTCATGCTTTTGGAAAGACTATGACTGAAGGCGTCTTCCACTATGGCGAAACCGGCCGCGCTGGCGGCACCCATCAAGAGTATGTCGGTGGCGCTGAGAGTATGGCTGGAAAAGCGACGACCTAAGTAAAGCAAAATAGCCAGAGGCAGAAGTTTGGCGATTTCCTCCATCGGTACAGTGAGGAAGAGGCGCAAGGGCGAGTCGGGCAAGGCTTTAACCAGGGGAGCGGCCAGGGCGAGATTGAGACCCATGAACAGCCCGCCCGCAAAAAAGCAAATGGATAGCTTATGCAAAGAAACTGTTCGCACGGGCAAGGTCAACAAAAGCAAAATAGCCAAGAAGGCTAGGTTGAAAGAGAGCCAGACGATTGAATGCACACCGGTCATAAAAAATACCGGCAAGAGCCAGAGCGCTAAGCCCAAGACCATCACCAGATGGCGCACAGCTATGCGACTGGTGCCCAAAGGCAAGCTGCCCCAACTGGCTACCTGCTCTACCGGCTGAAAGTCTTTTACTTCAGGCAAGGTTAATCACCCGGCTTTTGGTTGGGAGGGGCAATCTTGGGCAATTTTTTCAAGGCTGCCGGACCCTTGCCGTCATTTTTCATGACCTGAGTTTTGTCGCTGCCGGGTTTGTTTGTTTGGTTCTCTTCTTCGGTTGATTTGGCTATAGCCGCCTTGCCTTCCTCTGAGTCGAGAAATTCTTGAAAGGCGCTCAGCCCAAGGCGAGCGGCCGGTTGTCCCCGCAAACCTTCCAGCAAAGTCTTGATGCCATTCGGGCTATCTTTGCGTGCTTCCAGCAGTTGGTTATAGGCAAGAGTATATTTGCTTTTGCGGGCTTCGGCATCGGCCGGAAAACCGCTCTGCTTGGTCTTTAGACGGCTGCAGCCGGCCATGAGGGCGAAGGCGGAAAGCCCCGCCGCTAGAGCGCTGACAATGCAAATAGCTGTGGAATTGGCAAGATTTACGGCTACTTCAAACAAGTGTGGAGTAAAAGGCACGCTTATTTACCTAAAGTGAGCTCCAGTATTCTTTCATAGATACGGCTGAGTTTCTCTAGATCTTCCACGCTGACGCATTCATCAATCTTGTGAATGGTGGCATTGATTGGTCCAAGTTCAATCACTTCGCAGCCCATTTTTGCTACAAAGCGACCATCCGAGGTACCGCCGGTGGTGCTAAGCTCGGCTTTGATATCACAAACTTCGCTGATTGCTTTCTGGGCTGAATCGACCAAGGTGCCTGGTCTAGTCAGAAAAGGTTCGCCTGAAAGTCTAAAGGTTAAGCCATACTGCAGTTTGTGTTTGTCCAGCAATGCTCTTACCTTTTCTTCCAGTATATGGGCGGTTACTTCTGGTGAATAGCGAAAATTGAAGAGAATCTCGATATCGCCCGGGATGACGTTGTCGGCGCCGGTGCCGGCATTGATGTTGGAAATCTGGAAAGAAGTGGGTTGGAAAAATTCATTGCCCGAGTCAAAGGTCATATTGACCAGATCGGCAAGAGCCGGTGCAAAAAGATGAATGGGATTCTTGGCTAAATGCGGGTAAGCAATATGACCTTGCACCCCTTTGACGATCAAGTGACCGGTGAGCGAGCCCCTTCTGCCGTTTTTGATTGTGTCGCCCAATCGATTGGCCGAACTTGGTTCGCCCACTAGGCAAAAGTCGGGAATCTCGCCCCGCTCTTGCAATACCTTCACTACTTTGACCGTGCCGTTGGCGGCCGAACCTTCTTCGTCGCTGGTGAGAAGCAGGGCTAGCGAGCCCTTATGATTGGGGAAACTTTTCACAAAGGCATAAATTGCTACCAGCATTGAAGCAATACTGCCTTTCATATCGGCTGCCCCCCGGCCATAGAGCATGCCGTCTTTGACTGTGGGCTCAAAAGGTGGACTCTGCCATTTATCGAGAGGACCGGTGGGCACCACATCGGTATGACCGACAAAGACAAAAAGCGGCGCCGTATCTCCCTTTCTAATCCAAAGATTGCTTGTATCTTCAAAGGGCATATGCTCGGCTTTGAAGCCCAAGGGGGTAAGAAAGTTTTCTATTAGTTCAAGGCAGCCTTCGTCGTGGGGCGTAATGCTCTTGCGCTTGATCAAGGCCTTTGCCATGGCCAGTACGCTCATCGCATCGTTGTCTTCAAAGTCGGGCTGGCCCATGCTTAGATCTCTCGTAATAGCTCGTTGATGCCTACTTTTGAGCGTGTCTTTTCGTCTACTTGTTTGACGATGACTGCGCAATAAAGGCTGTGACTGCCGTCTTTGCCTGGTAAGTTGCCTGCTACAACCACTGAACCTCTAGGAACTTTGCCATAGGTGATTTCGCCGGTGGCGCGGTTGAATATCTTAGTACTCATGCCCAAATAGACACCCATCGATATCACCGAACCTTCCTCGACAATGACGCCTTCGGCGACTTCAGAGCGGGCGCCGATAAAGCAGTTGTCTTCGATTATGGTGGGGCGGGCTTGCATCGGTTCGAGCACGCCGCCGATACCCACACCCCCTGAAAGATGCACATTCTTGCCGATCTGGGCGCAGGAACCGACTGTGGCCCAGGTATCTACCATGGTGCCACTGTCTACATAAGCACCGATATTGACGAAAGAAGGCATCAAAACCACGCCCGGTGCCACATACGCTCCATGTCTCACTGCCGCCGGCGGCACCACTCTGTAACCACCTTCTTTGAAGCTTTCGGCATCAAAGCCGGCAAATTTGGAAGGAACTTTGTCGAAATAGGTGTTTTCGCCGCTGCCCATGACATAGTTGTCTTGTATGCGAAAAGAGAGCAAAACCGCTTTCTTGAGCCATTCATTCACCACCCAGTCAGTGCCTTGCTTTTCGGCGACGCGCATGGCGCCGGTATCAAGCAGAGCCAAGGCATCTTTGATGGCTTCTTTCAGGTCTTCCGAAACATTGCCGGGATTGATTTCGGCGCGCGCTTCAAAAGCTTCTTCAATGGTTTTCCGCAGGTCTTCCAAGTTTCCCCCTATTTCTCTTAGTAAAAGTCGACTATTCTTTTCATAGCTTCAGCGCATTCATCAGGTTTCGCCACCAGGGCGATGCGCACATAATTGGCTCCAGGATTGCTTTCTACTTTTGGTGCTTGCTTGCTCTCCATAGCTTGCTTGCTCTCTATTGCTTGTTTGCGTCCTAAATAACTGCCAGGTAAAACTGTGATATTTTTCTCTCTAAATAGCTCTCTGGCGAAGACTTCGTCGTTCTCAGCCTTGCTTGCCGATGTGGCCAGCCAAAGATAGAAAGCGCCATCGGGAATGGTGGCATAAATTTTCTTGTTCTGCTTTAGAATGGCTGTGCATTGCTCAAACTTCAGTCTATATAGGTCGCGGTTTTCTTTTACATGCACTTCGTCGCGCCAAGCTGCTGCACTGGCAGCTTGTATCGGCGGCGGCATCGCACCGCCTTGATAGGTGCGATAAAGTCTGAAAGTTTCAATGAGTGCGCTGTCTCCAGCCACAAAACCAGAGCGCATACCAGGCAGTGATGAGCGTTTGGAGAGGCTGTGGAAGGCCAGGCAGTTCTTGAAAGCGTCGTTGCCCATTGCCTTGGCTGCCTGCAAGATGCCGCAGGGCGGGTTGTTTTCATCAAAATACAATTCGGAATAGCATTCGTCTGAAGCAAGGACAAAGTTGTACTTGAGCGCCTTTTCAATCAAGGCGACCAGCATCTCTTCTCTCATCACTGCCCCGGTCGGGTTGCCTGGTGTGCAGATATACATGAATGAAGCTGCTTTCCAGGTGGCTTCCTCAACTTGATCGAAGTCGGGGAGCATTGTTTCTTTTTTGACTGGAATATAATGCGGACGGCTTCCCGCCAAGATTGCCGCCCCTTCGTAAATTTGATAAAAGGGGTTGGGCATGAGAACGAGAGATTCATTGCCTGGTTGAACAAAACACTGGGCTGCAGCAAAGAGAGCTTCTCTTGTACCGTTCACCGGCAGTATATGTTTTGCCGGGCTGATGCTCTCGCCAAGCTTGAAGCGCATGGAAAGCCAGGCGGCGATGCTTTCTCTTAGGTCGTCACTGCCGGCGGTAAGGGGATAGATAGAGAGACCGCCCAAGCTGGCGCTCAGTTTTTCCAGCACAAATGCCGGTGCTTCGTGTTTGGGTTCGCCGATGGAAATATTGATAGGACTATCTTTGTAGGCGGCATTCGGTTCAACCCCAGCTTTCAACAAAGCCAGCTTCTCGAAGGGATACTTTTGTAGATCTTTTAAACCAGGGTTCATGCTTTGTTTTTGAAATGGGTCATGAGGCGACGGGCGGTTTCAGCTAGTATGGCCGAGCCCATATAAAGTCCGCTTTCGTTGAGATCGAATTGTGGACTGTGGTGACTTCTCGTATCGCCTTCGATTTCTGCTCCCAAGAACATAAAGGCTCCGGGCACTTTCTCGGCGAACATTGAGAAGTCTTCAGACCATGTCTTGGGTTGCACGGCTATGACGTTTTCGGCGCCGATGAGATCTATGGCGGCTTGCCTCATCACTTCTGTGATTTCGGGATTATTGACTGTACATGGGTAGCCGAGCTCGTATTCGATCTTGTAATCACCGCCCATTATGCGCGCAATTGAGCAAGCTCGGTCGATTTCTTCTATTATGTGCTCGCGCACTTTCTGGCTGAAACTGCGGAAGCTGCCCTCTAGGATGACATAATCGGAGATGATATTACCCCTGGTGCTGGACGACTGAAACGAGCCGATAGTAATGATAGCCGGCTCAAGCGCCGAGATGCGGCGCGAGATGATCTGCTGTATGGCCTGCACCACTTGGGCGCCGACCACCACCGGGTCGACCGTTGTCTCGGGATAGGCGCCGTGTCCGCCCTTGCCTTGTATGGTCACTTTGAAGCCGTCGCAGGCAGCCATGGCCGGTCCGGGAATAATGCCCACTTGTCCGGCTTTCAGGCTGGCATCGGCATGCAAGCCGATTATGGCGGATACGCCATCTAAAGCGTCGTCCTCAAGCATGCGCCAGGCTCCCGATTTGCCATCACTATCGGTGGCTTCTTCGGCCGGTTGCATGACCATGCGCACTGTACCGGCTAATTCGGCTTCTGAAAGCATTCTAGCCGTGGTCAGCCCGCATGCCATATGCCCGTCGTGTCCGCAGGCATGCATGACGCCCTGATTTTTCGAAATGTACTTGTTGGGATTGTCTTCGTCTATAGGCAGACCGTCCATATCGGCACGAATGGCAATAATAGGACCGTCCACGCCTTTGCGCTTCAGTTCACCCAGCACGCCGGTCTTGCCCACTTGCGCCTTGGTTTCATAGCCGTAAGCTTCCAGCTTTTCCTTCATCAGGCTGGCGGTTTTGAATTCATGAAAGCTTAGTTCCGGATTTTCATGCAAATGACGGCGCATTTCGATGAGTTCGGGTTCTAGAGCTTTGGCTCTCGTTAGAAAATTATCGGTGGGCATTTTGACATCCAGAAAGTTGATTCGAAGAAACTGCTTGCACTTTTGCGCTTAGACTAAGATATGGCAAAGAGCCAAATTAGGCGAAGAACTGAGGTCTGCCGCCGCCCGAACTGGGTCTCCACTGGGCAAAGGCTTCTTCCACCACAGTGCCGGCAATCTTCAAGCAAATCTGGCTCAGGGCTTGGATTTGCTCTTCAGTAAACTTGGCATCGGTTTCTTCCAGAGCTTTTCTAACAACTCTTTCGGCTTCGGATTTGAGCATGGCGATTCTCCCGGCACTAAAACAAAAGTTTGTACAGGACTAGAGTTTAGCGCGAATGACTCGCTTTTTGCTCACTTTGGAAGCTCTGTGAATAACTTAGGAAAGTGCCAATTTATCGAGCATTCGGCTAGCCTGGCGCTTAACTTTCTTGATTAATTGCGCAAAGACTCTCTTGAGAACGCTTGGATTTTGCAGGGCTTGCAGGTCGAAACTGGTCTTCTTGCAAAGGCTTTCAGCTGGTCTGCCTGTGCTTGTCTGAATGCGCTTTTCAAGTTCCTTCTGTTTGCGTTCATGCGTCTCTTCGATGATCTCTAAGAGGGCTTTGGCATCACTAAACCCTAGAATGCGAGTGCGGGGCGGCGCCAATAAAGACCGGCGCTTGGGGGCTTCCTCCGTCTCGCCTTTGCCGGCCGTCAGGCGCAGTGGCGCCGTGATTAAGGGAAGGCGGTCGGATGTGACGTGGTTGCTTTCTTCTTCTTCGCCCGGGATGTTGCTTTGTAGCGCAAGAGTGCGGGCTGTTTTCTTGAGTTCTTCAATCGTCTCTTCTTTGTATAGGTCGAATGAGCTGGAGGTGCCCTGTCTAGAAGGATGCAGTTCGACGTGGAAGCCTCTGCCTTGGGTGCTCTTTTGGAAATCGACCTTAATAAGGTTGTCGGAGTTTTTTCTTGTTTTGAAATAGCCAATTGGCGGGCGGCCAGTCTGTTCGGCTTCGGAAACGGCGGCAAAAATCGGCAGTGAGCTCATCGAACTAACCTCAAGTAGTTTTCTATAGACGGGATGCCCTGGTGATATTTATTTGCCATCTTGGCAATGGTGCTTAAAACATGTCAGTAGCGCTTGGGAACAAAGTTTTTTTTGGTCTGTTGGCGTGGTGATTTTCGGTTTAATGAGAATAAGTTGCACAAAACGTACCGATATCGGTTTGTTTTTCTGCCGGAAAATCAAATTTTATGAGGTTTCAATAAACCCGGTCTTGCTTCCCTTATTTTAATATAGTAGTCTTTTGACATAGATGACAATTATTCTCAATAAAAGCACTTGCTCAGGAAGGCGGAATCTCTGTTTTTTTTCTTGCTTTGCTCGTAAAGACTAGCTAGAGCCATGTTTGTTTACACTATCGGTTTATCTCTGAGGAGAGACTATCTTGGGAACTAATATTAATAACCAATTCAGTCGAAATTCTCTCAACGCCTATCTGAAGAGCGAAAAGTCTTTGTACGCTTGGATGTCTGGCTTTTCAAGCGAGACTCTGGAGCGACTGAGGCGAATAAATCAGGCTTCGAGTACTTCGCGTCACATAGTGGCTGCTATTTCTTATGGCTTTGTTGATCGAGACCTATACAGGGTCAATCGTTTGATTATCGGCTTAATGCTGCGTCGGCATAAAGCTGAAAGGCAGGGCGACGTAGTCACTATCGAAAAGATAGAGCTGAGACTCAAAGAATTGCATAGGGTAATTAACACCTTGGTTGGTCCGCCGCCTCACGGGGTGGACGATGTGGCATGTCGCTCGGTCAAGAGGTAGCCAGCTATGGTTTAGTCGCGGAGGCTTGGTTTGCTTTTGAGCGTGGTGTTGTATGTAATACTATGCAATATAATAATATAAGCGAAAAGAAAACGGAAAGAGGACCTTCCGTTTTCTTGTTGGAGCGACCATCGGCTAGACCCCGCGCTTGAGCAGGCTGCAAGCCAGGCGGGCGATGTTGAGCGAGTCGTCGGAGGCTCGATGCGGCGTTCCTTCGAATTCGAGACCGAAGCGCCGCAGCTTGTCTTCGAGCTTGCGGTTGCGGAAGTCTTGAGCCTGAATCGAGTAGAGCACCGAGACATTCAGCTCGGAGTCGCCGAACGGGCTTGCCATGCCGAACATCGAGCATTGCCAGTCGACGAACTTGCGGTCGCCGGCTGAGTCTGTGATGAGCAGGCGGTTCTGGCTGCCGTAGCGCTCGGTGAGGCGCCGAATTGCTTCTTCGAAGGGCATGCCCTGACGCTTCAGCGCTGCTTCGGTCCAGCCGGTCAGCTCCGTGCAGAACGGGCTGATGCTCGACATCGTTGGAATGACCGGCAGAGAGTGGGTTTTGAGCACCTTCATGCTGGTCAGGTCGATGACGCTGAGACCGATTTCAATGATTTCCTGGCGCTCGTCAGGCGGGAAGATGCCGCCCGGGTAACAGCTGAGCTCCAGGTCGATTGCGTTTGCTATATGTGTTTTCATAGTGTTTTTCTTTCTATAGACGGCAACCGGTAAGGGCGCACCGGCCGAATGGCTGAGGTGGCGCGCCCTTTCCTGGTGCTACCGGTTTGTTTTACCGGTTTGTATTGCCGGTGGGAGTGGTGTTACCGCACCGAGAACCGCTGCACGACTGTGCCGACGGGAACGCGGAAGTCGATGCGGACGGTTCTGTCCTGGGTGTCGTTGAAGATGCTCCAGTTGTTGAGAAAGGAGTCGCGATCCCATTCAATGCGGGTTGCGGTGACGGTGCCGCTGTTTTTCAAGCTGCCGTCTTCGGTGATGTGCACAAGCTGATTGGCTGGCACGGAGTGCGGCACCACGCTGCCGTTCGCAGACAGCAGCATGTAATGCAAGGTGCGTCCACTTTCAATGCTGCCGGCACCCATAATGAAGGTGCCCGTGCTTCCGTCTGCGCTTCTCATCGAAACGATGGGTTGCGGACCGGTGACCACTTCCTTTTCGGGCAGGGCGAGAGAGAGGAGCATGGCGATCGCGAGGCCTACCTCGAAGGAAAGCAGCCCGATTAGGCTGATTGCTAACCCTGGTTCGAGTCTGGCTGCCGAGAGCTTTCCCTTGCGCCAGAGGGTTACTGCCAGGGTGAGTCCGAGGATGGTGCAGGTGATAATGGTGTACATCGAAATTACTTTCTGAAATAACCAGTATCGGTATGACTACACTCACTTAGGCGAATGAGGTCATAGCGATATTGGCGGGTTGAGTTTTGCAATGGTTGAGAGAAAAAACAGGGGAGAGGTCTTGCGACCTCCCCCCTGTCGGAGGGCAGGAGTTGCCCCCTGTCGTTTCAGTTTAGGACGGCAGGCGTCTTGTGCGGCTTAGGCCGTCTTGACCGCCTGCTTGCTGAGCTTCTCCAGCATGGCGAGCGCGTTCTTGCTCACCATGAGGGCCGCGTCCGCCGGCTCCATCTTCATCTCGCGAACGAGCTTCAGATAGGCCAGAGTGGCGGCGGCACCGATGTAGGGCGCGTGGATGTCGCCCTTGTCGGTGGGCAGCTCGGAGCTGTCCTTGACCAGGATTTCGGTGAGCGCTTCCACCTTGTCCTGGCGCTTCTTGGTCCACATGACCAGGTCGCCGCAGCTCTTGCCGCCGTGCGCCTTGAGCGGCGTGCGGATGATGGCCTTCGCCACCACCGGCGCCACCGCGATCACGTCGTCGACCGGCAGCTCGATGACCATGCCGGCTCCCGGCTTGGCACCCATCTGGCGGAAGGTGATCTTGGTGGGCAGCTCGTCACCGACGGCGAAGTCGGCGAGTTCACGCAGCTTGCGGGCCGAGTCGGGGAAGCCGATCTCGTCGAGGGCGGCCGCCACGATGTGCACGCGCACGTAGTCGACCGGGTGCTCTTCGAAGACCAGCGCCACCGAGCCGTTGCGGAGCTTCTTCAGCTCGTAGCCGGAACCGGTGCGCAGCAGGTTGACCTTCTCGGAGACGCGGCCGTCGCGGATCATCATGGCCGGGAAGCTCATCACCATGTTCTCGCCGAAGGCCGGTCCGTCGAACAGAACGCCGCCCACCAGGTCGGCGTCGATCTCCGAGAGCCAGTCGGTGTAGAGCTTGGCCATCAGCTGTTCGGTGGGCACCTCCTGCTTGCCCAGCTTGATGGTGTCGGTGTTGAACTTGAGCGTGCCGGCCTTGTGGGCAGCCAGCACGGCCTTGCCGACGGCGGCGGTCAGCTCCTGCTCCAGCCCGACCACGTCATGGAAGACGTTGTGACGCGCTTCGTGACCGAAGAGCGGCAGGTTGATCGGGATGAAGTCGAGCATCTCGTACGGAATCTGCACGGCGTGGGCGCCGACAGGTCCGCGCGAGCCCGGGATGGTTGCCAGACCCATCTCGGTGACACGGCCGAGGAAGACGTCGCCGATGCGCTCGGTGCCGGCGTCCACCGGAGAGGTGCCGCCGTCGACGTGCAGGTCGCCGCCCCAGTAGAGCTTGTGGCTCTGCTCGAAGAAGAAGGTGACTGCGTTGAGCAAGCTGGTGTGCTTGCCGTCGCGCAGCTGCTGGAAGCAGTCGGTGTACACCTTGAGGATGTAGATGATCTGCGACAGCTCTTCGTCGAGCACCTCGATGGCCTTCTGGACCACCGCGTTGATGGGGGCGCCGGGGTTCTGCTTCTTCAGCTCGTCGATGACCTGGGGCAGCGCCTGGCGGTAGCTGTCCTCGAGCTTGGTCAGCTGCTTGTCGAGGCTATCGATGGCCTTCTGGTACTTGTCTGCCATGTTGGCGCGAGCCCAGTTGACCGCCGCGTGCATCTCGCCGAAGCGGGCTTCGTAGAGAGCGTCGAACTGACGCTTGATCATCAGTTCCTGCAGCCCGTCGGCGCCCTTGAGCATGACCTGGCCGTCGGTGTAGGTCTCGCGGGTCTGGCCGGTGGGCACGACCTGGTTGACCTTGAGGTTGGACAGATCGGGCAGGAGCGAGCTCACGCCTTCGGGCTTGCCGCTCTTGTCCGCGCCGGTGGTTTCGACCTTCTTCTGGCGGGGCTTGCGGGTCTTGGCCTTCTTGGCGGCGCGCTTCACCGACTTCTCGACCAGCACATCGATGGACGGGAAGGGGAAGTCTTCCTTGCCCTCACCGCGAACGGTGGAGGTGGTGTGGCCGCTGTTGCCGGTGGCGGTGGCGATCTTGGTCTTGCCGATCTTGAGGGAGAGATTGAGCTTGGACATAGTTAGTTCCTTTCGAAAGTTGTGGAAGCGAGTGCGAAGCCCCTCGCGTTCCGGTGGTTAAACAAACGCATGCTGCGCTTCCCCAAGGCGGAGCTCTTGCGAGTTCCGTTCTTGGGCCGATGGCAAACCTCTCGGATTCGAGTGCTCATCAACAGGCGTGAGAACGCAGCCAAAGCCCTCATCGCTTCATCCAAACTTGGCTTCTAATCTCTGACTTGTTCAGTCAGTGAAGGAAGCTGCGGAGATAGTGCGATTGGGTCTTAGGCTTTAGTTCTTGCTGTAAATGAGGAAACGAATGTATTTAGAACCTAAGTGAAATCAAGGCAGGGTAGTCAAGTGGCGCTTGCTGTGCTTATAACTTGAGTAAAGGCTCTAAATCATCACTTGATGATGGTTTCAAGACTCAAGTCATTTATGAGTCTCTAGCAGAGGCTATCGGAGGTTCTGTTTTAGGATTAAATTTCTTAGATTGCGTTAAGCACCGCTAGCGCAACCAGCCAAAAGACTTCATTCGATATTTTGGTGTCAGTAAGTTTGGGAGCCTAATCGCTACTTGGCCTAGCGTCGCGAAGGCTTGGGCTGTTAAGCCCATCACACCTTAGCCGTATCCAATTTTTACGGCTGTATGGCGGCACCTGCCAGGCAAGGGTTTCGGGCTTATTCCGGCAGATTTGAAGATATATCAAGGTCAAGCTAAGCCAGGGTTCACCTGCATTGCGTGCCAGTCTTTGCTAGGTAGTAGTTCTTATCGTTTTCTGCGCACGCAAAAGATCCCATCAAGAACAAATAGACCTCACCAGCTCCAATCGGGTGCCCTTAAAGCTCATTGCTCAATGAGTGAACGATATGCGCAGCAAACCCGTTTGCCTTCATCCGAAGTTACTCAAAATTGGCGAGGAAAATTATGCCAGCACCAAAGACAACCGGCGGCAAGCCCTACGACCGCTGGTTCGAGAACTCCATAATGACAGGCTTTGTCCTGTCTCTAGCGACCATCTTCGCTACCGCTCTCTGGTGGCAACCCGGTCAAGTCAACGCTTTCTGGTCGGCGGCGGCTATTGCACTTGGTCTTTCCGCCCTCATTCCGGTCTTCTCCAACTTGTTCGGCAAGAGAGGCCTGCCCAGGCTCTTCAAGTGCCTGGCCGCATCGCTCACCTTCTCGTCAATGGTGGTCGGCATGTTCGGCTTCATTTTCGGCATCGCCGTCTTGGAAAAGTTCCAGTCGGTGGAAGATGTGCGCACCTTTGCCGATCGCGAGTATTTCCTGCTCGATCCCACCGCATTCGGCTTTGTATCCAGTAAACAAATCGACCTGATCGTCAAGCGGCAAGCCGAGGTTCGCCGCGGTCTGGATGCGGTCAAGCGCATTGAGAAGGACATCGAAGCGCTGCCGGTCTCTGCCATTGCCAGAGATTTGAGCAAAGCCGGACTGGCGGCGCCTCGCGCCCAGCTGGAAGTGGAAAAGCTTTCGGAAGACAGTGTGCGCCGTTTGCAAGCTGCCTACCGGGCCAGCTTTGAGGTGGGTAAGCCTGCTTCTGGCTCTCTCACCTCCGGTAGTGTCAGGGGCGAGTATATGACCTCCCGTTCGGAATTTAAGCAGTTGCGCAGTGTTCTGGAAGAGCGTTACCCGCTCTGGACCCGACTGCTAAAGGCGCTAGGACAGATCTGAGCGCGCTGCTATCTTGGAGTTCGGGAGCTTTATGGGTCGCACCTAGCTAAGGCGCTATATCTGTGCCTGTGTCTGTGACGGCTTAAGCGCCTACTACTGAAGAGGCAAGTTGACGGCGTCGCTTTAGTTGCAGCCAATTTGGGGTGGAAGAGTGTCTTTTAGGCAACTCTTCCACCCTTGGATTTTTTAGCGCTGTAATACTAAAAGTTATAGTGATAAGCTCCCAAAAAGTAAGTATTCGGCGAGGGCAGGTAGGGAAGGATGAGGCATAATTCACCGGTTTGAGTGTTCTCAAGGATGGCCTTTTGACCTGAAGAGGATCATCATTACCACATGCCTAAATCTTCTCGAAAGACAATTAGCAAGCCGCATTCGACAGCCAGTAAGA
>Ga0209460_1000095_pt1 | contig 133186 bp, 114 predicted proteins | sample EBPBio132013_DNA_FD_185868 | JGI IMG/M metagenome (GOLD analysis project Ga0209460, IMG submission 185868) | Wastewater treatment Type I Accumulibacter community from EBPR Bioreactor in Madison, WI, USA - Reactor 2_5/13/2013_ DNA (SPAdes)... | ecosystem: Engineered > Bioreactor > EBPR >... | reverse complement strand
AACCACTCTTGTATGTACATCAACAGCAGTAAGCAATCTATCTGTAGTAGCCACAAGCCCAGTTGCAATAAACTTAACGCCAAACGTATGCCAGTTTAGTAATACAAGTTTGGTAGCAACAGCCCCAGGCGCAGTAGGTTTTAGCTGGACAGGCCCAAATAATTTTACAGGAAACACAGCAACAGTAACATTAAATAATATACAACCCGTATCACAAGGAGCTTATTTTGCAACAGCAGGCTTTGTAATAGGCACAGTAAGTTGTACAACACAAGGCAGTGCAGTACAAAATGTAGTGCCAGTAAATCCAGTAAATGTAATCCCGCAAATATCGCAATGCGAACCAGCAAACATAGGCCTACAAGCCAATGCAGCAAGCGCATCAACCTATTCATGGGCAGGGCCAAATACCTTTACCTCAAACCTATCAAACCCACAATTGTATAACCTGTACCCAAATGCAAGTGGCGTATATACAGTAACTGTGGCATTTAATAATGGCAATTTAACCTGTTACAACAGTAACACCACAAATGTTACCATAAACCCAAAATTAAACTTTACATTAACGCCATACACATTAACATGTTTTAATTCATTATTAAACATAAATGGTCCAGCAGGGGCAACAACTTATAGTTGGATAGGAAGCAGCGGTTACACCTCAAACACACAAAACTTAAACATACCATTTGTGCAAGCCAACCAATCAGGTGTATATACCTTAGAAGTAATGTTAGGGCCATGTAAAACAACAGGCAGTACAATAGTAGATGTATTAGATCCAATAAAATTTGATAAAACACCAAGCAATAAAACAATTTGCAGGGGCGATGCAGTAACCTTTAGTATGCAAAGTGTAGGAGGAAGCGGAAACTATGCTTATGTATGGAACCCACCATTATATGTAGGATCGCCAACCGGAAGCGTGCAAACAGGTAACCCATTAGGAACAACCATATACAATGTAACAGGTTATGATATCGCATGCCCACATTACACAATTAATCACACCTTTACATTAACAGTAAATCAACCACCACAGCCAAACTTACAATTAGAAAAAGTAAACGGTTGCCAACCATTGTGTCAATTATATAATTCAAAAACACAATCAGAGGCATCAAGTACAATTTATGATTTTGGAAACGGAATAAAATTTCAGGCAGATAGCATAAACTATTGCATAGATGTGCCAGGAACATATAATTTAAAAATATACTCAGTAGGCAGTAATGGATGTAAAGGAACATACAGTTACCCATTACCAATAACAGTATATCCAAAACCAGGAAGCAGCATAAGCCATACACCAGAGTACATTACCTTAAGCGATAACCAAGTAGTGTTTAACCCAATCCATCAGGCAGGACCTGTTGTAACTCACAACTGGATGTTTTTAGGCACAAAAGAATCGTTAAACGGAGCTGTAGATAGTAGTGGCATAAAAAACCCAGAGCGAGTGTTTGAAACAGCAGGAAAATATCCGGTAATGTTAGTATCAACAACAGATAAAGGTTGTGTAGATACAGTAGTTAAGTTTATAGAAGTAAACGAAGATTTAAGTGTGTATATACCAAACACCTTTACACCGAATGGTGATGGGGTAAATGATTTATTTATGGTAAAAGGTACAGGCATGAAAATAGATAATTTTAGTATGGATGTGTTTGATAGATGGGGTACATTATTATACTCAACCAAAGACATAAGCAAAGGTTGGGATGGAAGCGCAAAAGGTGCAGCCTTACCAATAGGAGCATATGTATATAAAATTAAAGTAGTAGGAGAAAACAGCCAAGGCAAGAAAGAATACGTTGGCCATGTAACCCTTATGAAATAATAATAGTTGTTCTAGTTTAGTTTGTAAATCCTCTCTGTTTAACAGAGAGGATTTTTTTGTGAGTTTAATTTTTGATTTTTTTCCATTGCCAATAAAAATAAGGGAAAATTGGAATTGGAAATATTTGTTTTGCGCCTACATCGTTAAAATAGCCGTTAATTGCTACAAACTCTATTCGTAAGTTTCTTAACACACCAAATTTGTTTTTATAAAAAGGGGCAACTCTAAAACCGTAAGTTATTTGAATTTTTCGAGGTACGTTTTCTAAAAAAGTTAATGTAGAGCCATAAGTGTATGCTATATGATAACTTATCCATTTTGATGGTCTATAATCAATTCCTATTGCATAATTAGGGTTCCAGCTTCTATTAAAAGTTTTAAATTGAAAATTAGAAGTGTCGTTGTTTTGCATGATTAATTCTTTTACATAGTCAGCCCCAAATGATAAATTAAAATATAATTTATTTTTAATATTGTAACCAAAGGTAGGTTTAATATGAAAATACGAGCCGTTTTCCCAAACAGTAATTGTTGGAGTTTTAAAGCGTTGTAATGTATCCCAAAAATGAACAAACATTGTTTCAATACCAATTGTAGGAATTGCTTTTTTTTGAGTATTAAATCTATATCTTAAATTTAAACTTGGAATTGGTTTTTTTAAATTGGTAAATGCACCATATAGCCAAGGTAATAAATCTATTTGAGTAGTTAATTTATCTGTAATGCCATAAAATGCCCAACTAGGAAAGGGTAAAGTTTGTATTGACTGTGCGTAAATCCATTCTCCTTTTTTAAGTGTGTAAGGTGTAATACAATCTACTGGATGCAAGTAAGCATCATCGTTTAATGCATTTTGATTTTTTTTAAAGTATCTTTTGTTTGACTGAAAGAATTTATAGCAATTAAATTTATTATAACAATTAGTAAAAGCGATAACCAAGTTTTTTTCATGTTAAAAAATTATTACTAACAGTTTGTGGGTTATTATATTTAGTTATTTAGATTAACTTAATATAAAATTTGTTTAACACTAATTTAGTAAAATCAAACTACAAAATAATTTATTTGTTTAATATTTTAGTAACACAATAAGAAATAAAGTATTGTTAAATGATGTGTTTTTATAATTATTTTTTAATAAAAGATTTTACTACAAAGAAAATTAATGGAATAAAAATTAGTAGTATTGTTAAAGGTAAAAACCAAACACCAATACTGCTTGTTTCATTGTTAGTTACTCTGATAGTTTGTAATGTAATCAAACCAAAAATTACAACTATAATAAATTTTAAATATCTTATTAATCGTGTTGAAATTGTATATTGCTTAAGAGCATTTTCTGTTGTTATTTTTGTAGAGTAATTAAAAACGTTTGGAAATTTATTAAGTATAGTTTTATTCCAATAAAAAGTATGCTTGCTATAATTGGTAAAGCCAAGATGTTACTTTTTTTATCAAAATGATCAGCGTTTCCTGAAATGTTATAATGTGTAGGAATAACATTTGGTAAGCTTTTATAGTTTTTAAATATTAAAATCCAAATTAGTAATATAGAAGTCCAACCAAAAATTTCTAATACAATGTCAATTATTGTAAGCTTTAATTTTATTTTTGGATTTTCGTTCATTAATTTTTAATTAATACAATTTAAAGGTTAGCTAAAACATAACCAATGTGGTATTAAACGAAAAAACTAAAACCGAGAAATTAATTTACTTTTTTTTAAAATAAAGCAATTGTTTAGCGTTATTTGGGTCAGCTTCTTTTACTAGGTTCCAAGTTTCATCTGCTTTTACTTTATCACTAACGGTAACATAATACGCACCTAAATATTCTAAGGCTTCAATATAATCTCTTTTATATGAAGCTGTTTTTTCTTCGGGTTTAATTGTAGCAATTACTTTTTCGTACCAAGGTTTTGCTAAACCTTCTTTTTCTTTCTTTTGTAAAATTTCTACTAAAGCATTTACTCTTCCTTTCCAAGTGTATGCTGTTGCCCATGATGGATTTTTTCTAACTAATCCGCTAAATGCTGAATCTGCTTTAATTAATAAAGGTAACGCTTCTGCTTCTTTAGCAGCTTTTACTTTAACATCTTTACTGGTTACAAACGCATTAAATAAAGGAAGAGATATGTTATAATAGGCTCTACCTGCATTAAAATAATCGTTATTGTTTAAAGAATTTACATCTATTGCAGTTTTTTTATCAATTGCAATTACTACTTGATCGTATTTTTTTAATTTGTAATAAATACTTGCAATTTCGGTATATAAATCTTTTGCAGATGATGGATCTTTTTTTATTGTGTTTTCTAATTCAATAATTCCTAATGAATCTTGCCCTGTTTTAACTAACAATAATCCCTTGTATTTATAATCATCGGTAATGTATTTAAAATTAGGACCAGCAGCAGTAAAAAATTCATTTAAAGCTTTAAGGCCTTTGTTGTATGCTTCTTTATCTGTTTTATTACCCATTTCGTAATAGCTGTATCCTGCTAATCTTTCGAGGTAAAGACTATTAAAATTTGTTTTTTTAAGATTTTCATATTCACTTATTGCTTCGCTATATTGTTTGTTTTTAAATAATGCACTTAAAAAACGGTAACGAGCAAAATTACTATTGTTTAACTCTAAATATTTTTTCCAACTTTCAATAGATTTGCTTGATTTTCCCGCTAAAAAATACAATTCAGCAATTTCTCTATACGCAGGTGCATAAGTATTATCAATTGCTAAAGCTTCGTTGTATTTATCTAAAGCCAATTGATAGTTACGCCCACGTTGATACAATTTACCTTCACGTAAAATACCTTTAGTGTTTTTTGGGTTAAGCGCAGTTGCTGCTTTGTAAGCTTTAATTGCAGGTCCGCCATCTGCTGGAGTTTTTTCTAATAAAGCATCACCTAAAACTATATGACTTTCGGGGTTTTTAGGATCTAATTTTACAGCTAAGTTAGCTGCTGTAATTGCATCGTCAGCACTTTTAGTTTCGGTTGTTAACCATGCCTCTGATGTTTGGCGAGCAACTTCTGCATTTTTATTTTGACTAATGCTACTTGCCTTAAAAAATTGAGCTTTTGCATCGTTTAAGTTATTTTTATACAAAAATACTTTACCCATACCAACGTAGTTTAGGCCATTTGTAGCATTAACTTCAATCCCTTTTTTAAAATAAAATTCTGCCGAATCAATAAAATCAGATTGTTTATCAAGTAAGCCGCTTCTAAAAAAATTATCTCCTAAATAAAAATAATTATCACCTTGAGTAGGTTGTTTAGAAATTAATGATTTAAAGTCTAACTCTGCCGAATCAAATAATTCGTTTTCAGATTTTTTTACAGCATCGGGTAAAGTTTGCGCAAAGAAACTACTTAAAGTTAAACTAAAGGCTAGTGTATATATTGATTTGTTCATAGTAATTATTAATGCTTAAAAATAATATTTTTATAAAAAACAAACCACGTGCCTAACCTAAAATTATTAAGTTTTTTAAGATATTTTGGGAAAAATTTAGTTTAATTTCACCGTTATACTACGTTCTTGTTGTTTAGTTGGCATTAAACCGCCTTTTAAAAATACGTGTTGCCCTTTTGGCCCAGCAATAAATGTTTGAAATCCTTTAGCTAAAGAAAATTCAGAAGCAGTTTTGTACACATAAATTTTTCTTATAAAGGGATATTGGTTTAGTAAAAAACTACTTTGATTTGGTAAAAATGCTGTGTCGTTATTAATTTTTTTAATGGCAATAAATTTTACTTTAGAATTGTAAAATTTATTTAAAGTGTCATCAACATCGCTAAACGAAGCATAATCAATAAAAGCAATAGATGATTTATTTTTAGAAACATAATCTATTGCTTCAATAGCGTTAGTTAAAGTGTTACAATGTTTTGCGAATTTTTTTGTTTTTAAAATGGAATCTTTTAAGTAATGTAATACCGACGAATTATTTTTATCAAACACAACATTAACAGTTATGTTATTGCCAGTAGAATCAGTTAAAACATTTTCTTCGCTTAATAGTTTATAAATTTGATTTGTACTTAAACTTTTAATAGGAAAAGAGTAATTTACTAATATTCCTAAACCATTTAAAGCAACAACACTATTATCTGGCATCCATTTTTTTGCTTTAAAATTTTTTTCTTCAATTAAACTTAATGGCCTAGAAACTATAATTGCTTTACAACTATCGTTTAATAATGCTTGTATTGCTTCATCATCGTTACAAGCTTTAAGTTGTATTTTAGCATTTGTATAATTAGCTTCAAATAAAGTTGTTAATTCTTTAACATGAGAGGTTAAGCCTTCATCGTAATACACTTTTAGTTTGCCAGATGTGGGCGAATTATCATCATAATCATTTTTAAAATATTGATTACAACTTGTAAATACAAAAGCAAATATTAGATATATAAAATTATGCTTCATTTTTATTAGATTTAATTTGAGCATACAATCTATATCCTCTATAAACAGCATACGCAAACATTAAACAAATAAAAACTGTTCTTTTGGTTCCATACATTTTATCTGACATTACATCTGAAAGCATAAAAGCAAAGCCTATACCAATAGTTACTATTACCATAACTACTGCAAACCAAAACGATATAATTTGTTGAATAGATTTCATGTTTTTTGTTTTTTAATAAAAAAGCCACAGCATGTATGTTGTGGCTTTTAAAATGAGTATTAAGTTTATTTATTGTATTTTAAAGCTTATTGGTAAGTTAAAGTAACATTTAACTGCTTTACCCGTCATTTTTGCTGCTTTCCAAGCTGGCATTGATTTTACTACTCTAATTGCTTCTTTATCACAATCGCTGCAACCTGGCACACCTTTTAAAACCTGAACATCGCTAATGTTACCCGATTCGTTAACAACAAATTTTAAAAAGCATTTACCGCTTATTCCTGCTTCGCGAGCCATAGCTGGATATTGTAAGTTTTTTTGTATAAACTTAGCCATTTCTGCTATTCCACCAGGAAATTCAGCATTTTCTTCAACAATTGTAAAAATTTCTGGAGCTGCGGGTTCTGTGGCTACTGCAACAGTTTCTGTTGGTGGAGCAACAATATTATCACCTTCTTGGTCTTTAGTACCAACTTGTGTGTCTTTTACATCTTCTTGTAATTTTTGAGGTTCTTCTTCAACCGCATCATCTTTAATTACAGGAGGTGTAAATTTTACCATTTCAACCATTGGTGGTGGCGGTGGTGGCGGTGGTGGCGGTGGTTGTTCTTCAACAGGTGGAGGAGGAGTTAAATCAATTTGCTCAACTTTAATTTGTTCAACATGTTCATCAACTGCATCTGGCCTATCAAATATTAGTTTTACGCCATACAACATAAATGCAAAACCAATTACGCCAATTATAATATACATTACACGTTTATTGTAATTTTTGCGAATTTCGTATGCGCCATAACTTTGGTTTCGACCTTCGAAAACAACATCGTTACGACTTAAATAAGTTTCGCCGTTCCAACCTGTTCCTAAATCAAGCATTAGCATAATACCTTGTATTATAGCAAATGTTAATAATATAATTCCTAAAACTATCATATTAATTTTTTTATTGTCCTACTTTAGCAATTAACATATCAAACTCCGGTTTAATTAAATCAACCATTACATATTTACCAACTGCGTTGTAGTTTAACTCGTCAATAACATCAATAACATTTTTATAGGTTGCTTTATCGTCAGTTTTAATTAAATAGGTAAAAGATTCTTTATCTGCTTTAACTTCACGCACTTTTCTTTTGTAAGTAGTGTCTGGCATTTGATCAGCCTCAAATTGTTTTTTAAGCGCTAATATTTTAGTATGCATTTCTTCGCTATTTTTTAAAACATAAGCTCGTAAACTGTTTTTTGCATCTCGAGAAAAACTAAGTTCTTGTAAAACGGTCATTTTACCTTTATCGTCATCTTTATCTCTAAACTCCCCTTCATAATATAAAATTTTATCGTCTTTTGTTAATAAAAAAGTAACCCCTTTTTTAATTTTAGTTTGTTCTTCGGGTATAATGTTAGGGTCTGGAAAAGTTAATTCCATTGATTTTGGTTTGCTAAACGTTGCAGTTAAAACGAAAAACGTTAATAACAAAAACGCTAAGTCAACCATTGGCGTCATATCTATTCGCGTGCTTTGTTTTTTTGCGCGTTTTTTACCGCCCTTGTGGCCTCCGCCACCACTATCTGCTATTTCTGCCATTTTTTTATATTTTCTTTATTAATGATTAATTTTTCATTAATTATGGTAAAACAATTATTTTGTTGGTTCAATTACAGTTCCACCGCCCTCGAGCGATGTAATTAAATTAAACTGGAATATTTTTAAATCTGTAAAGGTTTTAACTACATTTTTAACAAAAATGTATTTTGTTTTAGAGTCGCATTTAATTGCATAGCGCGGTTTTTCAGCTTTAAAATCTTGTCCCGAGGCTGTAGCTTCTGCTTTTGCTTCGTTGTAAACTCTTACTGCTTCGCGCCCTCCAATAGCAATCCAATCTTTTAATTGATTGTTAGGTGTAATGGTATCCATTGGTACACCAGATTGGCCATTTTTATTAATTCCTTTAAAGTTTTTACGTTCCTCATCTTTCGCATCAATGTATGCAGGTAAATCTTTTATATCAACTCCAAAACTTGGAATTCCGCCAAATTTTGCAGACTGTTTTTCGTTAAAATCAACTTTATATTTTGCTGACATTTCTTTTAAAGCATTAACTTTTGCTGTTGTGTTTGAAATACCAAAATATATGCGTCCATTTGGGTCGATTGTAACCAATATATGATTATCAGGTAAAGCCACATTTCCAATAGAAGATGGAGGGTCTACCGTTACTGGTTCTGCCATGCGAAAAGAAGCTGTCAACATAAAAAATGTTACCAATAAGAAAGCCAAGTCAACCATTGGCGTCATATCCAATGCGGGGGCTCCTCCTTTTGATGGTTTTTTTGACATAATTTCTTTTTTTATTTAGATGTATAATTATTTAAATTTCCATAACTCTAATAAAATATTTTTTTAGAGTTAAAGGTTTATTACTTACCGTGAGATTGGAATTCTTGAATTATAGAGAATCCAGCTTCATCCATTGCGTAAGTAATTTGATCGATACGATTGCTAAAATAATTGTAGAAAATAATTGCAAAAGCAGAAGTTAAGATACCAACTAAGGTATTAACAAGGGCTTCGGAAATACCAGTTGCTAAAGCAGCGGTATCAGGCGCGCCAGCGTTAGCTAAAGCGGCAAACGCACGAATCATACCTACAACTGTACCAATTAAACCAGCTAAAGTACCAATAGAAGCCATTGTAGAAATAACCACCATGTTTTTAGATAACATAGGTAATTCTAAAGCTGTAGCTTCTTCTAAAGCTTTTTGGATAGATGCAACTTTTGCGTCTTTATCCATTGAAGAATCGTTTTGTACGAATTGATATTTTGCAATACCCTCGTGTATTACGTTTGCTAAAGAGCCTTTTTGTTTATCACAAGCAGCAATAGCACCTTCAAAATCTTGAGCACTCACTAATTGTTTTACGTTTGCAATAAATTTATCTGTATTACCAACACCTGCAGCTTTGTATATTGTGAAAAAACGTTCAATTGCGAAAGTAATTACAGTTAATAAAAATCCAATTAAAATAGGCACAATAAAACCACCCATGTACATTGTACCTAAAATGTTTATAGGTTTGTGCGAGTCTATGTTACCTCCCTCAAAGTTAGCAGGCGCACCTAAAATGCCTTTGTAAATACCCCAACCAATTGCTAAGCAAATTACAATGGCTAAAAACGAAACGATTAATGGGAAACCTCCCGATGTTTTCTTTGAACTCATACTTCTTTATTTTTTTGTGTTTATGTTTAATATAAATTTTGTCAAACTTAATAAATTGTTTTTGAACTTAAAACCAATTTTTACATTAATTTAATGTTAAGTAATTTTATGAGCAAAATTGCTTATTAAAACTTATTTTTTTAAATATTATTGTATAAATGGTATGTTTTTTTGCATATTTGGTTTATGGATGTTGAATTTATTAGAGATTATTGTTTAAAATTAAAAGGAGTAGAGGAGAGTTTTCCGTTTGATGAAAACACTTTAGTTTTTAAAGTGGGTGGCAAAATGTTTTTATTATTAGCGTTGGATAGCAACCCTATAAGTATTAATGTTAAATGTGAACCTAATTATGCTGTTGAACTAAGAGAAAAATACCATTTTGTAGAACCTGGATACCATATGAACAAAAAACATTGGAACACTATTGTTTGCGAAAAAGGCACAAATTCAAAACTGGTATTAAATTGGATTTTAGATTCTTACAATTTAGTTTTTAGTGGTTTAACAAAACAAAAAAAATTAACTTTAAAATAACATTTCAATTAAATTATTTACTATTTTAGACAAAATTTTAAAAACACAAAACATGATTAAAAAATTACTTACAATTTCTGCTATTGCATTATCAACTGCTGCAGTAGCACAAACAGGAAAAATTGTTACTTCAACAACTCAATATGGTTTTATTGATGTAACTGCTGCAGCAAAAGCTAACAGCACACCAACAACAGTATTAGTAAGCCCATTTTCAGGCACTAGCACTTCTATTGGTTTAAACACAGCAGGTTCTGATACTGCAACACCAGGATGTTCTCCAAAGGCTGGTTATGTTGTAGGATCAAATTGTTACGATGATAAAGAAAAAGCGCAATATTTCCCTGCTTCTTCTTATTCTAACGCTGTATCAAATGCGTCAATTACAGGTGCAGTAGTATATTTATATAGAAATGCTGCTCTTAACTATGGCGTATCTTCATCAACTAACAACCCTATGACTGCATTAAATATTTATGCAGGAACTAGCAACACTGCTGCACCAGGTGCATTAATGGGTTCAAAATCTGAATCAGTTAGTACAATTGTAGCTGCAGCTGGCACTAGTACCGCAGCATTTACATATACATTTATGTTCACAACTCCAATATCAGTTACTGCAGGTTTTTATGCTTCTGTTGTTACCCCTACAACTGCTGGCGACACTATGGTTGTTTATGCTCAATCAGGAACACTTGCTGCAGTTAATAATGCATGGGAAAAATGGTCGGATGATTCATGGAATGGAATGAACCCAGCTTGGGGCTCTACATTTAAAGCTAATTTAGCAATTTTCCCAATTATTAGCGGAAGTGTTAGTACAGTAGGTATGACAAAAGCTACAGGTTTAAATAAAAATGTATCTGTATTACCTAACCCAACTAATGGAGATGTGTTTGTTAACTTAGCATTAACTGAGGCTGCAAATGTTTCAATAAATGTTACAAATACTTTAGGCCAAGTAATTGAAGCAAGAGAAATTAAAAATGCTCAATTTGAAAACGTTTCTATTGATTTAAGCAAATTTGATAACGGTATTTATTTTGTTACAGTAAGTAACGGTAAAGATAAAATGGTTAAAAGAATTGTTTTAAATAAATAATTAATTTAAAAAAATAAAAAGCCCTTCAAGATTCTTGAAGGGCTTTTTTATTTATGTTTGTTATCAAATTAAAAACTAAATTTTTAGCAATATTTTGAAAGGAATTTACATATTACTTTTTTTTATAACACTATTATTTGCATGTAATACTAAAAATAATAATAATGAAATTGTTGTTAGAAAGATTAAAGAGCCACAAAATGTTGATGCTGAAGCCCTGTTAATTTTAAATGAATTGCACAATAATGTTAAAGGAGATACTCTTTTGATTATAGATTCTGACACTTTATTTGCTTACCCATTTTATAAAAATGTAATAAAACTTAATCAATTAAATTATACAAAATCAGGAAAGTTTAACGTTTTATGTGATACTCTTTTTAAAATAGTTAAAGAAGCCAGGCAATATGGCTTGTATGCAAACGAATATCATTTTAAAAAATTAGATTCGTTAAAAAATAATTTTTATAATAAAACAGATAGTACCTATAATGTTACCAATATTGCCAAATTTGAAGTTTTACTTACTAATGCTTACCTTATGTTTGGCGCACATTTAAATAAAGGTCGTTTTGCATACGATACACTTTTGCGCGAATGGAATCCTTTAAAATTAGATACTAATTGGTTAGGTATTTTGAAATTTGGAATAGACTCAAACAAAGTTAGAACTGCATTAGATTCTTTAGAGCCAAAACATGAAGGGTATCAATTTTTAAAACAAGCTTTGCGTAATTATATTTTTCAAAATGATAAATTATTTTGGGATAGCATTTCATTTACAAATGTTTTGGATACTCCCGCTCTAAAAAATAAATTAAAACAAAGGTTTATAGAAACAGGATATTATAACGACACATTAAAAATTAATGATAGTTTAAAACTTGCAAAAGCAATTAAAAAATTTCAAGCAACATTTAATTTAGAAACAGATGGTAAGCTAGGTAAATACACAAAACAAGCACTTGGTTTAGATAAAGAAAAAACAATTAGACAAATTGAAATGGCGCTTGAAAGGTGGCGATGGGAACCTGCTAAATACCCTAAACAATATACAATTGTTAACATTCCCTCTGCTATGATGTATGTTTGGGAATGGGATAAAAAACACAAAATAGATACTTTAGTTTTAAAAAGTAGAGTAGTAGTTGGTAAGCCCGAAAATCAAACTCCAACATTAAAAAGCAAAATAAATTACATGATGATTTATCCTTATTGGAACGTGCCTTATAAAATTGCTTGGGAAGAGATTTTACCAGCTGTACAAAGAGACACTAATTACCTGCATAAAAAGAATTTTGAAGTTATTGATGGTAATGGTAAAGTTGTAACAAATTTAGGTAAGTTAAATTGGAAACGATTTAATAAAAATTATTTACCAGTAAAATTTAGACAGAGAATAGGAAACGAAAACAGTTTAGGAATTTGTAAGTTTAATTTTAATAATAAACATGGTGTTTATTTACACGACACAAATAGTAAACGTTATTTTAAAACCTTTTATCGTTTTCAAAGTCATGGCTGTATGAGACTTGAGCAGTTTGACGCATTTGCAAGGTTTTTAATTAGAGAGGATACTTTAAAAATACCTTATGATACATTAACTGCTTATTTTGGTAAGCAAGAACAAAGGCAAATAAATATTAAAAAACCATTACAGCTTTATGTGCGTTATTATACCGCAACAACAGACAGTGTGGGTAACCTACAAAAGTTTATAGATATTTATAGAAAAGATGAAGAAATGATGAAAATGGTTTATAAATAATTTTTTAAACTTTTTTACCTTGACTATATGCAACTAAATTACAAATTCTATAAATTAATCTTGCTGCTACGTTTGCATCCCAATCATTATCTATTGCTGGACTAACTTCATTTAAATCAAAAGCAATAATTTTTCTGCCTGTACTTACAATTTTTTCTAAAAGAAACAAAACTTGTTCTGTTTCAAATCCGCCTGCTACAGGCGTCCCAGTGTTTGGACATAATTTTGGGTCTAGGCCATCTATATCAAAACTTAAATAAATATTTTGAGGTAATTCATTAATTATACGGTTAACAATTCTATCCCAACTATCCCCATTAAATTGTGCATACTTAATATCTCTGTCAAAAAAAGTTTTTATTCTACCATTGCTGCTGTTTATAATATTTAGTTCTTCTTCGCAATAATCTCGAATGCCAACTTGTACTAACTTTTGCACTTGTTTAGTTTTTAAAGCATTATACATAATACTTGCGTGGCTGTAGGTAAAACCTTCGTAAGCAACTCTTAAATCGGCATGTGCATCAATTTGTAAAATTGCAAATTCTGAATATTTTTCAGATAGGGCATGTATCATCCCCAATGGTGTGCTGTGATCTCCACCAACTAAACCAACTGTTTTATTTTGGTTTAAATGGAATAAACATTTTTGTTTAACCCAATTGTTTAACCACTCGCATTCGTTTAAAATTAAGTTTGCAATATTTAGCAATTCAGGATTAGATTGATTAGCGCCATTAGCTAATTCATTAATGTAATTTTCTGCCGCCTCTCTGTTATTATTGCTTTTTGTTTTTACTTCCTCGCTAATTTCTTCCATTGCAATACCTAAATGCCAAGCATTTTTTACATAAGGGTCGTATAAATCAACTTGATAGCTTGCATCTAAAATTGCCTGAGGTCCATTTGCAGTGCCTCCTCCATAACTAACGGTTACCTCCCAAGGTACAGGAATTAATATGGTTTCGCATTCATCTTTAGTAAAGGGTAAACCAAACATACCATCGTTTAATTGTCCTATACCATTTGCATCAAAATTTTTAATCTTCTCTTGTTTTGTCATTGTTTTTTATGAAATATTTTATGGCGCAATTCTATAAATTTCCCATTTATTGTTTTTTAATTCGTAACAAATTCTATCGTGTAGCCTGCTTCTACGGCCTTGCCAAAACTCGTAATAATTTGCATTTATAATATAGCCCCCCCAAAAATCAGGACGTTGAATAACTTGATTGCTAAATTTAGAAGTGTTAGAGTCTAAAATATTTTCTAGTTCGTTGCGTGTATTTATTATTTTACTTTGAGGAGAGCTCCATGCTCCAATTTGACTTTCGCGTGGGCGAGAGTTAAAATAACTGTCACATTTTTCTTTTTCGGCAAATGTAATTGTGCCTTCAATTCTTATTTGTCTTTCTAGTTCTGGATAAAAAAAACATGCACTTACATTATTGTTATGGGCTATATCAATTCCTTTTTTTGATTGATAATTAGTATAAAAATAAAACTTATTATTGCCAAACTCTCGTAAATAAACAATTCTATTACTCGGTTTGTTTTCAGCACTAACCGTACATAAATTAAATGCTTGAACTTCGGTAATTTTAGCATCAATACCTTGTTGCATCCATTTATTAAATTGTAAATCAGGTAAACTTTCTACTTCGTTTTCAGATAAACTGCCTTTAATAAATTCTTCTCTAATTTGCGAAATTGTATTACTTGTGTTTTCCATAGTTATTATTTTTTAAAAACTTGATTTAAACGTTTTAATAAAAACAACATTATTAAAAATGCCAACATTAATAAGCCAAAGTTTAGCCAAAAGTAATCGGCCTTATTGTCATATTTATCCCAAAATTTAGCAATTTCGCTACTGGTTTTGTTTCCAATAGAGGTTGCTAAACTCCATGCGCCCATCATTAAAGCAGTTAAACGAGGAGGCGATAATTTTGAAACCATTGATAATCCCATTGGGCTTAAACACAACTCGCCAACCGTTATAACGCCATAACAACCTATTAGCCACCATGCGCTTGCTTTATGCATACCATTATTTGTAAAATGAATTGCTGCAACCATTACTAATGTTGATAAAGCACTAATTAATAAACCATACATTATTTTACTTGCCGTGGTTGGTTCTTTGCCTCGTTTTCTTAAAAAACCAAAAAATGCCACCAATAATGGGGTTAAAACAACAACAAAAAACGGATTGATAGATTGAAAAATACTTGTGTTTACTAAATTAATTTCTTCGCCTTCTTTTGGCATTTGATTAGGGTCGATATTTTTAAAATATGGAGGGTAATCTTTACACTTAACAACATTTCCTTCTTTATCTTTTATTTTTCTAAATTGTTCATCTAGTTGATCAACTTCTTTGTTTTCAGCTTTAATTTTTTCGGCAAAACCCAAACTGTTTAATGTAGAAACGTATTTTTCAGGAACACTTCTATCTGTATAGTTTTTAGCATATGTAGTAAGTGCTGTACCATTTTGTTTAAAAATTGTCCAAAATAAAATTACTATTAAAAATATGGTAAACATGGTGCCGAGAGGTTTTTTTTCTTCGCTGCTTGCTTTTAAATAAATAGAAGTAAAGAAAAAGATTACAGGTAAACAAAATATAAAAAAGGCATCAGAGCTTTCGCTGCTAAGTATAGTACCTTTTGTAAACCAACTAATTAATGCTAAAAAAGTTCCAACTAATAAAACTCCAATAAATTGAATTAAAAAAGGTTTATCTTCTTTACTTGGTTCTTTTCTAACATCAACATTTGCAAAATTTTTAAGTCCAACACTAAAAGTAATTACACCAATAAACATACCTACACCAGCCGCAATAAATGCCCCATTCCAACCAATTTTATTTAAAAATATTGCACCAATAAAATTGCAAATAAATGCACCAAGGTTAATGCCCATGTAAAAAATGTTATAACCACTGTCTTTTTTATCTTTAAACTCGGGCGAGTTATATAAATTACCAAGTAAGGTAGAAATGTTTGGTTTAAAGAAACCATTTCCAATTACCATAATAAATAAAGAAGTATAGAAAGCCCATTCTTGATGAATTGCAAGCATACAATAACCAATTCCCATTAATGCACCACCTAAAATAATTGAAAACCGATAACCTAATTTTAAATCGGCTAACAAACCGCCCATAAAAGGGGTTAAATATGCGGCTGCAATAAATGTTCCAAAAATATCGTAGGCTTTTTCGTTATCCCAACCAAACCCACCTTCTTTGGCATCGGCAGTCATGTATAAAGTAAATATACCTATCATTAAATAGTAACCAAAGCGTTCCCAAAATTCGGTAAAAACTAAAAAGAATAAGCCTTTAGGATATTTTTGTTTCATAGTTAATTAGTGTTTTGAGTAAGTGATTTTTTAAGATTGTGATAATAGGCTAAAACAAATAAGCCATCAATTAATATCCAAAAAATTATACCACCTATTGATGTTTGTTGACCTTGAGGCATTCCTAAATCTATAAATAATGAAATAAAATTTGCAAAAATTTCGGCAATTGCATAAATAATTAATCCTTTAAATTGAAGTTTCCACATCATAATTACCCCCATTAATGAAAACAAATTTGCAATTAATGTTAATGCGCCCATAATACCAACACCGTGCATTAATGTTGATGGATTAAAGTTTTCGAGCATAGGGTTGGCTTGAACTGCTTGATCCCAAACGTCGTTTAATTTATTTACATCAATTGCTAAACAAAGCATCATAAAAAAAGAAAATATTAGCATTAAACCTATTGCTACAAAAGATAAAATACATAAAACATTTAAAAAGTCATTTCTTCGAGGTGATTGCAAAGCGTTAAAATTTGTAGTCATAACTAACGGTTTATAAGTGCGTGTTATTTATTAAATAAAATTTGTTTTTTTAAAGTAATCTAAAATAGAATCAATAATTAATTTGTTTTGCTGTTTTGCTTCTAGGTGCGGAATGTTTTCTTTAAGTTCCCAGTGTGGCCAACCGTCATCATCTATACCTTTATATTCGTAAAAACCATAGGGCTCAAGTAAAGTGCAAATGGCAATGTGCATTACATCTATTTTTTCGTCTTTTTTATATTTTTTAAAAGGTTTGTTTAATTCTTGTAATCCTATTGTAAATAAAATTGTATCAAAATCCATTGGTGTACCAAATCTTTCTTCAAGCTTTTGTAATAGTATTTCCCAATCACTCTTTTTCATTTATATTACTATTATGGTAGTTTATAAATTCAAGCAAATCATCTTTACCAGTATGTTTTTCACTACTTGTTGTAAACGTATTTGGCAATTCTTCCCAGTGTTTTAATAAACTTGTTTCAATAGATTTTATATTTTTATGCAATTCGCTTTTACTATTTTTATCTGCTTTTGTATAAACAATACTAAATGGAATGTTTTTTTCTGAACACCACTGCATAAATTCTAAATCTATACCTTGCAAAGGTAATCGGCTATCTATTAAAACAAATAAACAAACTAAATTTTCTCTTTTAGTGCAATAATCTATTATTAATGTACTAAAACTATCGCGTAAGGCTTTACTTTTTTTAGCGTAACCGTAACCAGGTAAATCTACTAAACTCCAATTCTCATTAATTAAAAAAAAATTTATAAGTTGTGTTTTACCAGGTGTAGCAGATGTTTTTGCTAGTTTATTATTATTGCAAAGCATATTTATTAAAGATGATTTGCCCACATTACTACGGCCTATAAAAGCATATTCGGGCAAATTACTTTTTTTACAATCTTTAAATTGCCCAGCACTTTTTATAAATATGGCTTTAGAAATTTTCAATTATCTTGCTGCTTTTTCGGAAAGGTAAGACTGTATGTGCCTTTCTTTTTTAGATTCGTAAATATCAGAAATTGTTACAAGTATTCCTGTTTCTTCAACTCCGCCAAATGTTGGATTAATTGCAGTGCCAAAGCTTTTCATTGTTGGACTTAAATTCATGTATGCATTAACAAGCGGAGGAATATTTTCGCCAAGTGCCCTTACACTTTTATTTAAATGTGCATGGCCAGCTTTGTAATCAAGGTTTTTTAATTCGTTCACAAATGTACTTACATCTGTTTTATTAGTTAATCCATGAATTGGCGTTACTAATTTTTCAGGATCAGGGAAGTAATGTTGCATAAAGGTTAAAATATAATCTCTTGCGGTTACATTAAAATCTGTGTACATGGTTACTTTACCATAATAGTATTTTTGTGAAGGATTATCAACAACAATTGCTCCAAGCCCGTCCCATAGGTTATCTAAACTAAATAAACCTTTTCTGTATTGTTCGCTTGGCTGGTATGCCGGTTGAATAAAAGAACGGCCAAGTTCTATAGTGTAATTTACATATTCGTTATAAAACTTTTCGTTAAAATTAAATAGTTTAGTAGTTGCTAAATTTATTTTTCCATTTATAAATTCTGCATCTTTACATAAAATAAACCTATAAGCTCCAACAATTTCTTTATCTTCTGGGTTCCAAACCAATAATTGTTGGTAGGGGTGTGATGAAGTGTCAAATTCATCAATGTCTATCTCTAAACCCGTTCCGCCACCTGCATGTCTAAAAGTAACTTCTCGTAATCTACCAATTTCGCGCATTACATTTGGAGAATTGTGATGTGTAATAATGTATATTTCATTATTGCCATTATTTGTTTTGCGAACAAATGTTGATTTGTTTAGCTCGCTTAACAAATCTTCTTTTTTAACAGGCGAAATTATATTTTGCATAAAAGTTAGCTGTAAATATACGTTTAATATACCTTTTTTATGATGTTTTTTTGTTATTTTTATTTTTTAAAAATGAAAAGAATTATTCTTTTGTTGTTAATGCAAACATCGGTTTTTGCTCAGAATAATTATTTAATTAATCTATCTAAAATAGATTATATATGTACCACAGGCAGTGCAGGCATACAAATTGATAGCTTAAAAACAACAGATACATTAAGTATTAACTGGAGTAATGGTTTTACCAATGTTTTTTCTATAACTGAATTAAATGTAGGAAACTATAATGTAAATGTTATAATAAAAGGCAAAAAAGACACAACCATTAATTTTACTATTGATAAAGTAGCCTGCCCAATTTATCCTTCAAATCATTTTACACCAAATGGAGATAATTATAATGATACTTGGCAAATTACAAACATTAACACATTAAATAAATTTGACATTATTGTATTTAATAAATGGGGCCAAAAAGTACACGAACAAAGTAATAAATATATACCGTGGGATGGTAATTGGAATGGAGTAAAAGCTGTAGATGCAACTTATTATTACATTATTACATACGAAGATGGTACAGATAAAAAAACTATAAAAGGTGATGTAACCATATTACGTTGAAAAAACTATTTACATATTTTTTTATTGTTGTTGGCGTTTGTAAAGCTCAACAATTCCCTCAATACACACAGTTTTTATTTAATAAAATTGGTTATAACCCCGCGGCAAGTGGAACAGTTGCGCGTGTGCCGTTTGAACTTGTTTTTGGTGGAAGAACACAATGGCTTGGTATTTCCAATAATCCTAAAAGTGCATTTATTTCGGCAAATTATAATTTTGTACCAAAAAGGAGTTACAAGCGGTGGCATAATGTTGGTGTTTATTTAGCACAAGATCAAAATGGAGTTTATAAACAAAATGATTATTGGTTAAGCTATACCATTCATATGCTTGCAAGCGCAAGATGGTTATTAAGTGCTGGAGTTTTTGTAGGCGCAAAACAATACAGTTTAGAAAAAAGTAGATTTGATTTAAATGACCCAGCTGTTAGTTCAAGCGCAGGAAGTGTTTGGGCAATACCTGATGTTGTGCCCGGAATTAGATTAACAAACAGAAAATTTTTTTGGGATATGGCAATACAACATGCTAGTGTTTGGAGTAGGCGAGGCATAGGAGGTACAATTGGCACACCCAGTAGAATAGCTTTAAATTATAATTCTAGCATTGGCACAAAACTTAAAATTAATGATTTTGATAATTTAGTATTTTCGGTTAATGCAAAAGGTGCATTTACAAGTATTCCAAATTTGGAACTTAATGTAATGAACTATTACAATAAACGCCTTGCTTTAGGCATGAGCCTACGAATGAATAATTTTATTTGTGGTATAGTACAGTTTAGATTATTGCATAATTGGAATGTAGGTTTTGCCTACGATTTAAGTATAAATAAATTATTAAAAACAAATCCAAATACGGTTGAAGTAATGGTAAGTTTTAGCCCCGTTTTTGGTGGAGAGGTTATACAAAAAGCAACTAAATACTCCGTTAGCGAGTGTGCTTTTTGATGTTATTAACAAAAAGCAAACAGTTTTTTGTAAAAAGCAATGCTATTAACAAATAATTAAATTATTAACACTGTATTGTAAGGTGTAAGTTTTTTACAATATTTGTTTACACAATAAAACAATTATGTCTGAAGACTTTGAAAGAAATGAGCGCAGTGATATGTTCTCAAAACCTGTAAGGGCAGGAAAACGCACGTATTTTTTTGATGTAAAAAGTACAAAGGGAAATGATTATTACCTTACGATTACCGAAAGCAAAAAGAGATTTGGTGATGATGGTAAATTTTTTTATGAAAAACATAAAATCTTTTTATATAAAGAAGATTTTGAAAAATTTGTAGAAGGGTTAAATGAAACTATTCAACACATTAATCAAAATTCACCTAGTATTGCTTCAAACAATAATGGCAGCGATGTAAATTTTGAAGATTTAGGAAACTAATTTTTTAAAAAAGTATTTTAAAGCGAAATCAATTAATTGGTTTCGCTTTTTTTATGGAATTTATTATGTTATTTAGTGTTACCGAAGTTAAATTCTCTTTCTCAATCCAATTAATTATTACCCCTTCTTTTTCCATCTTTTTAAACCATGTTAATTGCCTTTTGCTATATTTAATAATTGCAGTTTGTAATTGAATAATTAAACTTTGATAATCAATCTTACTTTGCAAATACATAGCAATAAATTTATACTCTAAGCCTAATTGCAATAATCTATCAAAAGAAATATTATTTTTTAAAAGAGTTTCTACCTCTTCAATTAAACCATTGTTAAGCCTACTTATTAATCGAGTTTTTATTAAGTTTTCAGATTCATTTGCATTTACTTTAATGCCAAAATAAATAGGTTTATAAGGCAGTATAGATTTTGTTATAGTATTAGATTTTAAATATTCTGCTACTTCAATGCCTCTAATTAAACGCTTAATGGAGTTTTTATCTACATGCAACGTGTTTTCAAAATTATAATTGGCTAATAATTTAATTAAGTCATCTTTACTTTTATTTTTTAATTCACTTCTAATAATATAATTTTCTGGTATTTGAGTTAACTCAAAGTTTTTAACTAATGCATCAAGGTATAAGCCTGTTCCTCCACAAATTATTGGTAATTTATTATCGTTAGTTATTTTATTAAAGGATAATAAAAGTAAATCGCAAAAATTATGTAAATAAAATTGTTTGTCTGCATCGCAAACATCAATACCATAATAATTTATTTTATTCCCATTTATATTATATTCATTTAAATCTTTACCAGTGCCAATAGTTAATTGTTTATAAACTTGCCTGCTATCCGCACTAATAATTGACCCATTAAGTTCATGTGCAAGTTTACAAGCAAAATTAGTTTTCCCACTTGCGGTTACACCCAAAACAACAATGCAATTAAAATTATTTAAGTGTTGGGTAAAAAGCATTTTTTAAATGGTTTAAAATTGGTTGTTTGTTTTCATTAATTACAATTGAAATAACATCAAACATGCAATCTAAATTAATATTGTTTTTTACAACGTATTCGTTAATTGCTTGTGTTAAATATTTTTGTTGGGCAATGCTCACAAAATCTTCGGGTTGCCCAAAATTAGCACTTTTTCGAGTTTTAACTTCAATTACAATTATAGCATCATTTGTTTTAGCAATTATATCTATTTCATATTTTTTAAATCTCCAATTTCTTTCAATAATTTCGTAACCATTTTCTATTAAGTAGTTGCAAGCTATTGTTTCGCCAATTATTCCTAATTTTTTCGATGAACTATTCATTTATAAAGCTAAAATACATATATTAGCACTTAAAATTTAAATATGAAAAAAATAATTTTTATACTTAGTACAATTGCATTTACAATAAATGGCATAGCACAAAATTTTAATGGCAATATAGAGTTTAAATATTACAATTCTAAAGACACATCAACTAACATTTATATTGTAAAAGATAATTTAATAAAATTAGATCAGTACAAAAAAAGTTTAACAACAATTGAAGGAAGCTTTATTTTTGATTTAACGGCAAATACAGTTAAATTTTTAAACCCAAAACGAAAAGTATGGGGCTTTAATAAAAGTGAAACTCCCGCAATTGTTAGAGGACAATGTGTAGTTACTAAAGGAGGCACAAAAAAAATACAAGGCGTAAATTGTACGGAATACACAGTAAAAAACACAGAGGAAAACACACAAATAACTTATTGGATTGCACTTGATAAATATAATTTTTTTCAACCAATTTTAAAGTTATGGAATAGGAAAGATAAACAAAGCGTATATTTTGCTAAAATTGATGGATTACCAGAAGGAAGTATGCCTTTTTTAAGTGAAGAAAAATCAATATCTGAAGGAAAACTAATTTCAAAACTAGAAGTTTTTAAATTAACTAAACGTACACCTGACGATAAAGAATTAGAAGTGCCTGCAGGTTATAATAAATATGACCAATAGTATATAACCCGCAAATGCGGGTTTTTTTATGCTTTTTAATTAAACTTTAAAACAAAATTTTAAGTAAATTTGTAGCTCATGCAAAGGTATTTTCTTTCTCTGTCATACAACGGTTCAACTTATAATGGATGGCAAATACAAAACAATACAGTTAACACCATACAACAAGTTTTAGAGGAAAAAATGAGCATGATTATGAAAGAAAAAATTGAATTGGTTGGTTGTGGTAGAACAGATACAGGAGTTAATGCTAAAAATTATATTGCGCATTTTGATAGTAATTATTTAGACTTAGCTCAAAATAAAAAACACTGGATATATAAAATAAATACAGTATTACCTACAAGCATTTCTATAAACGATATAGTGTTGGTTAAAGAAAATGCACACGCTCGTTTTGATGCAATTGAAAGAACCTATTATTATTTTATACATCAACATAAAAACCCATTTATTGAAAATTTTAGCACATATGTTTATGGAGATGTTGATTTTGAACTAATGAATAAAGCTGCTAAAATACTGTATGATTATAATGATTTTACAAGCTTTAGTAAATTACACACACAAACTAAAACTAACAATTGTAAAATAACAAAAGCAGTTTGGCAAAAAACAAATGTTAACGAGTGGCGCTTTGTAATTACAGCTGATAGGTTTTTGAGAGGAATGGTACGCGCAATTGTTGGTACTTTATTATTAGTTGGTAAAAACAAAATAACATTACAAGAATTTAAAAATATTATAGAATGTAAAGACAGATCAAAAGCTGGAAATAATGCACCTGCCGAAGCTTTATTTTTAACCGGGATCAAATACCCCAAACATATTTATTGAATTTAAATTTAAATACCAAATTAATTTTTAGAATTTTATCTTACACTAAACAATATAAAAAATTGTTTTTTGCATCTGTATTATTAACTATAATTATTGCTTCTTTTGCAATTATTAGGCCTTTACTTATTAAAAATGTACTTAACGATGCAGTTGGTTCTAATAAAAACATAAATCATTTAAATTTTTATTGCTTACTCATATTAATCTCTTTATTGTTAGATGCTGCATTTCAAATATTAAACATTCGAATAACTAGTTTAATAGGACAAAACATAATAAATAATTTACGAAACCAAGTTTATAAACATATTCTTAAACTTAAAAATGCCTATTTTGACAATACACCAATAGGAATGCTAGTTACCAGATGCATAAGCGATATTGAAAGTTTAAGTGATGTGTTTGCACAAGGTTTTATAGTTATTGCAGGAGATATTTTAATGCTGATTATTTTTTGTTCTGTTATGCTAAATCAAAATTGGGCTTTAGCTTTATTAGCTTTTAGTACCATCCCTTTTTTATTTATTGCAACTGCATTATTTAAGCGAGGTGTAAAAAAAACATTTACAATGGTAAGAAATGCAGTTAGTAATTTGAACACTTTTACACAAGAACATATTACTGGAATGAGTCTGGTTCAAATTTTTAATAGACAAAAGGCCGAATATGAAAAGTTTAAACAAATTAATAATGAACATCGCGTTGCAAACATTAAATCAATATTTTATTATTCTGTTTTTTTTCCTGTTGTTGATATATTAGCAGGCTGCTCTATAGCATTGGTTATTTGGTATGCAGGATTTAACGCAAACAAACATAACATTAATTTAGGCGACTTAACTTTTTTTATAATGATGGTAAATTTAATGTTTAGACCTATAAGAATGTTAGCCGATAGATTAAATACTTTACAAATGGGTTTTGTAAGTGCCGAACGCGTTTTTAAAATTTTAGATACTAACGAAATAATTGAAGATACTGGTAAAATAAAATTTACTAAAATGAAAGATAAAATTAGTTTTAAAAATGTTTCGTTTTCTTATACTAAAAATGTTGAGGTTTTAAAAAATATTAATTTCGAAATTAAAAAAGGAGAATCTGTTGCGTTTGTTGGAGCAACAGGCTCTGGCAAAAGTACAATTATTAATTTATTAAGTAGGTTTTACGACATTAATAATGGAATTATTGAAATTGATAACATTAACATTAACAAATATACACTAACAAGTTTAAGGCAAAATACAGGTGTTGTGTTACAAGATGTTCAATTATTTAACGATACGGTTTTTAATAACATAACTTTAAATAATCCAAATATTAGTTATAATAAAGTTGTTGAAGCTACAAAAGAAATAGGTTTATATAATTACATTTTATCTTTGCCAAATGGGTTTGATTATGTTGTTAGTGAGCGTGGAATCAGTTTATCAGCCGGTCAAAAACAACTAATTGCTTTTATAAGAGCTTACGTTTATAACCCTGAACTATTTATTTTAGATGAAGCAACAGCAACCATAGATTCAAATACCGAAGAATTAATTAAAATAGCTACTGCTAAAATAGCCCATAATCGAACCTCAATTATTATCGCCCATAGGTTATCTACAATTAAAAATGTAGATAAAATTGTTGTTTTAGATAAAGGGCAAATAATTGAAACAGATACGCCATTTAATTTGTTAAACAATAAAAACAGTAAATTTTACTCAATGTATCATTTATCCAATACTATAGAAGTTTAACGAAATTATTTTGAAACACTTTTTAACAAGTTTAATTATATAATTGCACAATTTTAATTTAAATTTGTTAGTATAAGGATGAATAGCTCAAACCATAAAGAATTAATTAATAAGCTAGATGAGTTTATTCGCAAATATTATAAAAACCAATTAATAAAAGGAGTTTTATATTCAAGCGCAGTTTTATTAGCCGCATTTTTAACAGTAACTTTAATAGAATATTTTGGCGAGTTTAATTCTTATGTTAGAAGCGCTTTGTTTTTTGGTTACCTTACCTTACTTTTATTTTTATTAGGAAAATTTATCGCCATTCCTATTCTTAAACTAAATAAAATTGGAGATGTTCTTTCTTATGAACAGGCGGCTTCAATAATAGGCACACATTTTTCAAAAGTTCAAGATAAATTATTAAATGTGCTGCAGCTCCATAATAATCAAATAATTGGAGGATCAAACGATTTATTATTTGCAAGCATCAACCAAAAAATTAATGATTTAAAAGCAGTGCCTTTTTCAGCAGCAATAGATTTTAAAGAAAATAAAAAGTATTTAAAATACACTTTACCATTTTTATTTTTAACGGTTGCCGTAATAATAATTTGGCCTCAAATTATTACAAATTCAACTAAAAGAATTATTAATTACTCAGAGCATTTTGAAAAAGAAATGCCTTTTAAACTAGAACTTTTAAATAAAGAATTAGTTGTAGGTCAAACTCAAGATTTTTTATTAAAGGTTAATGCAACAGGTAACGAATTACCAAATGAGGTTTTTATTAAAATTGATAATACAGAGTTTAAGTTAGATAAAGAAAATAAAATAAAATTTTCATATTTATTTAAAAACATTCAACAAAACATTCAATTTCAATTATCTGCCGCAGGGTTTACAACCAAAACTTACGAATTAAAAGTTTTACCAAAACCAACATTAAAACAATTTAATTTACAATTAATTTATCCTGCTTACATAAAAAAAGTAAACGAATCGATAGAAAATACTGGAGATATACAAATCCCTCAAGGTACAAAAGTAATTTGGACATTTAATACTTTAAACACTTCGCTATTACAATTAAAATTTTCTGATACATTAATTACTCCTGAACAAAAATCCGAAAATCAATTTGCTTTTTCGCGAAAATTTTTATCAAACAACCAATACACCATTAAGGCTTTAAATAATCTCACTAATGTTTTATCTGATTCAGTTTCTTATGGAATTAGTGTAATTGCCGATCAATACCCAGTTATAGAAGTAAATGAAAAAGTTGATTCATTAGATTTAAGAAACGTTTATTTTAGCGGGCAAGTTAAAGATGATTATGGATTTAATAAATTAAATTTTAATTACACAATTTATTCTTCCGATTCTACTGGTAAAACAACCGAAAATAAAGGTAATCAACCAATTGAAATTAAAAAGGAAAACATAACCCAACCATTTTTCTTTTATTTAAATGGAAAAAACTACAACCTTAAATTAGGAGATAGAATAGAATATTATTTTGAAATTTTTGATAACGATGGTGTAAATGGAAGTAAAAGTTCAAAAACTCAAACAATGCAACTTAAAGCACCTACAAAAGATGAACTAGCCGAAAAAACTCAAAAAAATAACACTGAAATTAAAAAAGATATTGAAGAAAGTATCACTAAAACAAAACAATTACAAAAAGATTTAAATGAATTATCTAAAAAAATAAATGATAAAAAACAATTGGGTTATGAAGAGAAAAAGAAAATTGAAGATTTACTTAAAAAACAAAACGAATTAAAAAATAAAATAGAAGAAATTAAACAAGAAAACCAGGCAAATAACCAGCAACAAAATCAACTTAACGAAACAGACGAATCTTTATTAGAAAAACAAAAACAGTTAGAACAACTTTTTGAAAATGTAATGACACCAGAAATGAAAAAACTTTTTGATGAATTACAAAAAATGATGGAAAAGCTTGATAAAAATCAAGTTCAAGAAAAACTCGAAGAAATTAAACTTACTAATAAAGATATAGAAAAAGAATTAGATAGAAATTTAGAAGCATTTAAGCAATTAGAATTAGAGCAAAAAATGCAAAACGCAATAGATAAGTTAGATGAACTTAAAACTAAACAAGATGAATTAAATAAAGAAACTCAAAAAGCAGCTGATGAAAAAAACAATGATCAAAAAAATTCGGATTTAAATAAAAAACAAGACGAATTAAACAAAGACTTTAATAAATTAAAAGAAGATTTAAAAGAAATTGAAAAAAAGAACGAACAATTAGAGGAACCTAATAAATTAGCCAAAACGGAAGAGTTGCAAAAAGAAATTTCGAAAGAAATGGATAATGCAAAAGAACAATTATCTAAAAACAGTAAAAATTCAAAAAGTAACGCTTCACAAAATCAAAAAAATGCATCAGAAAAAATGCAAGAAATGAAAGAGGCCATGGAAGAAGCTATGCAAGAAGAGGAGCAACAACAAGAAGAAGAAAACATGGCAACCTTAAGACAAATTTTAGAAAACTTACTTAATTTATCATTTTCGCAAGAAGAATTATTAAAAACTTTACCTAAAACCCGAATTGATAATCCGTTATACGTGAATATTCCTAAGCAACAAAGCAAATTAAAAGATGATAGTAAAATTATTGAAGACAGTTTATTAGCTTTAAGTAAAAGAGCACCTCAAATTAGTGCCTTAGTAAATCGTGAAATTAGCGCAATAAATAGCAACATGGATAAAACTATTAAAGTTTTAGCAGAAAGAAACACAGGTGAAGCAAACATGCGTATGCAAAGCGCCATGACTTCAATAAACAATTTAGCTTTATTATTAAACGAAAGTTTAGAAAACATGCAAAAGCAAATGAAGCAAATGAAAAATTCTAAACCTGGAAGTGGAAAATGTAAAAAACCTGGCAAAGGCACAAACCCTAGTCAAGGTCAACCAAAACCCAGCATGCAATCAATGAAACAGTTGCAGGAGCAATTAAATAAACAAATGCAACAATTAAAAGACGCATTAGAAAAAGGACAAAAACCCGGAGAAAAACCAGGGCAAAAACCTGGAGAAAAACCCGGCAGTGGTCAAACCCCAGGAAATGGTAAAAATGGTACAATGGGCATGATGCCAGGAACAAGTGAACAATTTGCAAAAATGGCAGCACAGCAAGAGGCTTTAAGAAGACAAATGCAACAAATGATGGAAAAACTTAAAAATAAAGGATCAAACCCCGGTGGAAATTTAGCAGATTTAATGGAACAAACCGAGAAAGATTTGGTTAACAAGCAGTTAACTAACGAAACCATGAAACGACAACAAGATATTTTAACAAAATTGCTTGAAAGCGAAAAAGCCGAACGAGAAAGAGAACAAGATGAAAAAAGAAAAAGTAATGAAGCAAAAAATGAAGAATTTAGCAACCCAAAACAATTTTTAGAGTATAAAAGGATGAAAGAAAAAGAAATGGAGATGTTAAATACTGTTCCACCAAATTTAACCCCATATTATAAAGAAAAAGTAAATTTATATTTAAATAATAATACCGGAAGTATTAAGCCATGATTCCCGCTAAAGGAGAGCATATTAAAATAAGTAGTAACAACGAAAACCTAAGGTTAGTAGAAAAATTAATTGATGATGTTTGTCAGATTTATAATGTAAACGAAGACAGTTATGGCAACATATTAATTGCAGTTACCGAAGCCGTAAACAACGCTATTCAACATGGTAATAAAAATAATCCAGATAAATACGTTAAAATAGGCTTTGATAAAGGCACGCAAATGTTAACCTTTAATGTAAGTGATGAAGGGAGTGGTTTTAATTATAATTCATTGCCAGATCCTACAGACCCTGCCAATATTGATAAGCCTCATGGAAGAGGAATATTTTTAATGAGAAATTTAGCAGATACAGTTGAGTTTTTAAATAATGGTAAAACCGTAATGTTGAGTTTTAAAAATTAGTTTGTATAAAACAAATATCACATTTTTTTAAATTGCTATTCCTAAATTTTATTGTCTATTCATAAACAAAAATTTAATCATATATTTTTTGACAATACTTTCGTAAAAAAAATATATGAAAACAATAAGTAAAATTTTATGTGTGGGCTTGTTAAGCACGTCAATTCTAAGCGCACAAGAAGATCAAACAGCAAAAGCTACAAAAATGGGTGAAGGTAAATTTTTGTGCTATAAAGTTTTTGATAATAGTGGAACATTAAGTTATGATGGAATAGATGACAAACCTTGGAGTTTAACATTTAAACCATTTCAAGAAAATTTAAAAGAAGTTGTAGTACAAAAAGAAGAAAGTAATGATATTTACAGGTATTATCCAGATGAAGAAGGTTACCCTTGCACTTATATTTTAGGGTATAAAGATAATGCAAAGTATATGGTAGGGTATGATTACATCGATTATCGTTCGCACACACGTTTAGTTTTTTTAGATGAGTGGGTTTATATTTTAACTAAATGGGAAAACAAAGACAGATATGAAATATCTAAATGTTTTAAAAAAGGTGAGGCAAAAGGATTAAAACTAATGAAATTAGCAATGTCATCATCAAAAACAATGGAAGAAGCTAAACATAAAGAAGCACTTAAAAAATATTTTGATGAAGCATTTAAAAAACAAGAAGAAGTTTTACCAGGTTGGAAAGAAAAAAACAAAGCGCTTGTTGATAAGAAACAAGCAGGAAAAGATAGATATAAATTTTGTGTAGATTCTATTAATGGAAGATATTGGGGATCTGCAGAAGGTCAAAAAAAGAAAGCACAATGGGCACAATCTCCAGTTTATATTTATAATGATACCAATGTTGAGTTTTTAATGTGCCACGGACAAGGTGTATCAACATTTTTAAAGCCAGGAGAAAAGAAAGAATTTTCATGTTCGGGAGGTGGTAAAGTATATAAAGGCACTAAAAGACCAAACAATAACACACAGCTTGATAAAACAGATCAATTGTTATTGGATTTAAATGGTCAAAATTGCGGTAAAACATACAACGCATCAAGTTTTAAATAGAATAATAAATTATTTAAAAACAAAAAACCACATCTTAAAATGTGGTTTTTTGTTTTTATAAATAAAAAAAATAACATTAACTTAAAATAAAACTCTCAAACTCTGTTTTTTTGTATTTAGATAATTTAGCAGTAATGTTTCCTTTAAGCAAAACATTTAATTCGGTTTTAGAATAATGAACTAAATAATTTTTATTAATTAACCACGATTTGTGTATTCTAATAAATTGGCTATTGTTTTCTAATAAAGTTTCAAAATGTTTTAAGTTTTTACTCGCTAAATATTTTTTTTCGGTTGTGTACAAAGTACAATAAGACTCTGAAGCTTCAATAGCTATTATGTTATCAATTGAAATAATATTTTGTTGTCCTTTGTTACTTACAACTATGTTTTTTAATTTTTTTGTTTCTAATGAATTGCTTAATAAATTAAGCTGTTCAACTTGTAAAAGGTTATTTTGTTTTGTTCTAACTCTTTCAATTGCTTTTTTTAACCTCTCAATATCAATTGGTTTTAGCAAATAATCTATAGCAGCAACTTCAAAAGCTCTTATTGCATATTGATCGTAAGCAGTTATAAAAACTATGTCAAAATTTATTTCTTTAAAAAAATTCACTATTTCATATCCTGCATAATTTGGCATTTCAATATCAGAAAAAACTATATCAGGTTTATCTGTATTAATTGCTTCTACGGCTTGTAAAACGCTATGGTATTTACCCATAACTTTTACATTTTCGCAAAAACGCAACAATAAATTTTCAAGCACATCACATGCGCTTTCTTCATCATCAACAATTATTACTTTTAACAAATTCAATAGAGTAAAATTACAACAATTTACACATTCAATTTTTTTTAATTTATAAACTGCTTAAATTAATTTATTAATAGTTAAAATTTATGTTTTATAGGTATAGATAAAGTTACACGTGTTCCAACAACAACGCCATCCTCTTTAATATCTTCATAACTATAGCCAAAGCTTCCGTTTAAAGTTTCACTTAAAATATCAAATCTTTTTTTAATTGCTTTTACCGAAAAAGATTCATGGTTGTTTCGTTGCCTAATTTTTATGGCTTTAGCTTTTTCTCTTCCAATGCCATTGTCTTCAATTTTACAAGTTAAAATTTCGTTTAATTCAAATAGTATAGATAATTTTTTTTCGCCTTCTTTATGTAATAAACCGTGAATTAATGCATTTTCTATAAATGGTTGTATAAGCATAGGAGGTATTTGAATATCTACAATTTGATTTGTTTGAAGATTAAAATTAAAATCTTTTTTAAAGCGTAATTTTTCTAATGATAAGTATAATTCTAATAATTTAATTTCTTGTTCAAAATCAATAAAGTCTTTATCCGAATAACTTAATGTTCTTCTAACTAAATTAGAAAAAGTGGTTATGTAGGAGTAAGATTTTTCAACATCACCTTTTAAAATTAAATCTTGTATAGAATTTAATGAGTTAAAAATAAAATGTGGATTCATTTGCGATTGAATTGCTGTAAGTTTTGAGGCATTAAGTTCGTTTATTTGTTTTGCCTTTTTTTGTTGAATACTTAATTTCCAATTATATATTTTGTATACAATCATTAAAAAAATTAAAATAAGAAATAAAATAAACCACCACTTTGTATAAAACGGCGCATTAATAACAAACGAATACGAAATGGTATTACTTACAATACCTTGTCGTTCGGCAAACACATTAAAAGTGTAATTTCCTGGAGCTAATGCATTATAAATTATTTCGTTGGCATAATAAGTATTAATTGACCAAGTTTCGTCGTTGCCTTGCAGTTTATAATGGTAAAAAGTATTGTTAGAATTTAATATTGAAGGTGAAATTAAGGTGAATTGAAACTTTTTTTTGTTACTGCTGAAATTATTTGTTTTATTAATTTTTAAACTATCGTTAATTTTAATTTCAGTTATAAATATTTTAGGCTTAATAGTGTCTTGAAATATTTTATTTAATACAATTTCTTGAATTCCATTTGCATTACATACCCATAAAGTATCATTATTAAAACAATAATCAAAAATTCTTAAGTCTTTATTGCCTTTAGAATTAGTTAATGTTTTAATATAATCTCCGTTTAAATTAAATTGACATAATTCATTAGCATTTTTAGCAATTATAGTATTGTTGTATATGTTTAATTTAGAAAAACTATACGTTTTGTTTTGTTGTTTAAGTTGTATTGTTGAAATTATTTTTTCATTTTCAATAATATGAATATATCCTTTTTTATCTGTAGCAAATATTTTACTGTTTTTATAAAATAATGTATTAATATACATGTCTTTATTATTAATGTATACTTTATGGCAATTACCTAATTTATTTATTGTATATAAACCATTTGATGTTGCCGCATAAATTAACTGGTAAAATGGATTGTAAGCAATTGCATATATCCTATAATTAATGTTTGGAATAAATTCTGTTTTATACCCTTCAGTTTTATTCCAATTACATTTATAAATTCCTCTGTTTGTACCTATATAAAATTCAAAAGGTGCAACAAACACAACATCTTTAAGTGAAGCATCGCATAATGTATTAAATTGATTGTTAGTTGTATTGTATGCTGTAATTTCACCATTATCGAAAATTATTAAAGGCGAACCATTTAATTGAAATAAGTGTTCTATTGCCTTTTTACCATTATTATTTAAAATTGATAAATTGTTGTTTTTAAAGGAATAAAGTTTACCGTTAGAAGCTCCTAATATTAATTTTTCTTTAGAATTATATAAAATAGAAGTAAAAAACCCATTTTGATTTTTACAAACTACATCAGGACTGTTAACGTCTGGCACCACAATAATCCCTTTATCAAATGTGCTTAACAAAATATTTCCTTCTAAGTCTTTATATACATTCGAAATAAAAAAATCTTTAAATATTAATTTTAGCGAATCATTTTTAAGACTACTAATTTTGTAAACTCCAGGTAAACCTCCTGCTATCCAGGCTTCATTATCAGTTGAATATAGTCTTAATGCTGATTTTGTATTTAATTGTGAGTCATTATTAGATAAAAACAATTCGTTTTTATTAGGATCAAAATTATAAATTGTATTTGTTTGTAAACTTATTGCAAAATAATTTGATTTGATTTTGAAAAAATGTAATACGTCATTGTTTACTAATTTAAAATTAACACAATGTAAATGTGCATAAGATGCACTTTTATTAGATATTATTAAAATGGAATCGCTTGAATTTAAATGGTAAATTGTTTTTTCATTAAATAGTTTAAATGCTGGACCTAAGTAATGATTTTTGTACGAAAAATTCTTTTTTATTGTGCCATCTTCAGATATTAGTATTATTTTTTTAGCCCCTATTAATAATAAACTATCTGAAATAACAGAAAGATTTATATCAGTTTTTATTTCGTCGGTTTTTAATTCATAAAATAAGTTTAAAGTTTTATTTTCAATTTTAAAAATTTGATTATTTAAATTAAAACAAAAAATAGTTCCTTTTTTTGTTATTACAAAATTAAATACTGCACTACTCTTGGCGTTTTCACATTCAATTTTCACATACTTATAATGATTAAAATAATATAAACCTTCGTTTGTTGCAATCCAATAATTCAGCTCCTTGTCTTGAATTATATCGTAAATATGCAAGCCCTTAAATTGATTTTCTCCTAATATAAAATATGCAGGTTGTTGCGCATAAATTAGTTTTGTAAAAAACAATAAAAAAAGTATAAAAAATAATTTACGCACTTAACAAATATAAAATAAATCAAACAAAATTGTTGTCCATTAGTGAAGTGAGTTAGTAATTAATAAATTTATTATTAATTACCCCAAGCCATTATAAAATCTTCCATTAAATAACCATTCCCTATATCAAAATCTTTTACCTCGTTAATTTTAAATCCATTTTTAAAATAAAAATTAATGGATTTATAATTTTTTCTATTAACAGTTAAGGTAATTTTTTTTGGCGTAAGTAACTTTAAAATTTCATTAAAACAGTGTGTCCCAACCCCTTTTGCAGCAATAGTTTGTAAAATATAAAACTTATTTATGTGCCAATTATTTGGTTCTGTTTCATTTACAGAAATAAAACCAATTTTTTCATTTTCAAACATTATAAAATAAAATTTGTGGTTTAATACATTTATTTGCTCTTCTAAGCTTTGCTTACAATACATTTTATTAAGCATATAATTAATTTGCTCAATACTTATTATGCTTGGGTAATGTTGATGCCATATAGTTTTAGCTAATTCCGCTATGCTTAAAACATCATTATTATTTGCTTTAATTAGTTTTACAATTTGCATTTTGTTAATTTTGTACAATGCCTAAATTAAGTAATAGAATTAATATTGAAAACCGACGAGCTAAATTTGATTACGAATTTATTGAACGGCTTACCGCAGGCATTGTGTTAAAAGGTACCGAAATAAAATCAATAAGAGAAGGAAAAGCTGGTTTAGCAGATAGTTATTGTTATATCGTAAATAATGAGTTGTTTATAAAAAACATGCATATTACCGAGTACTCAGAAGCTTCATTTTATAACCACACACCTTTAAGAGAACGCAAATTATTACTTACTAAATTAGAAATTAATAAACTTCAAAAAAAAGTAAAAGACAGTGGGTTAACTATAATTCCTGTAAAATTATATATAAGTGATAAAGGGTTTGCTAAACTTGATATAGCTTTAGCTAAAGGCAAAAAACAATTTGATAAACGCGAAGCAATAAAAAAACGAGATACTGAAAGAGAAACTAATCGCAAGTTTTAAACTTCTATATAGTTTTTATTTTCGCCAATACGCCAACCCGTTAACTTTTCTATAAAATATAAAAATTTATATTTAAAATTTGTTTTCACAAATTTAGAGTTGTAAATAAATTCCCAATCTGCATTTTTTATGCGTGATTTAAATACCAATGGGTGAGTGCCTTTATAAATCTCAAGTAAATCAATATTACTGTAATCAAATTCTTCGTTTTTTTTCACATTTTCGTTAACCCAATTATCATCGTGCCACATTTTATGAAAATTTTGTTGTTTAGCTTGTTGCGCTTTAGGTGGTTTAACCCATCCATAATGGTAAATAAATGCGTTTGTGTTTTTTACTTTTAATTTAGTGTTGTTTGTAAACCTAAAACCTTGCGCATCTTTATATGATCGAATTGATTTATCATTTCTAATTATTCTAATTTCGTTTGCATACCAACGTCTGCCAACTCCAATATAATTATATTGCCCATAAAAGTGTTTGTATTTAAATAATAAACCATTTATGTTTTTATTTAATAAATTATTTTGCATTGCAGTTTTTATAGTATTCAAATCATCTTCATGCACACACTCATCGCTCTGTATATAAAAACACCAATTAAATTCTTTTGGTATTGCGTCAAAAACTTTATTTGTTTCGTTAGCTAAAACATGGCCGCCCACTCTTAAGTTATCATCCCAAATGGTATCAATAATTTTTATTTTATCAGAATTTATATTTTCAATTAATTTTTTGGTTTCATCTTCGCTATTGCCAACACCAACATAAAAAGCATCACAAATTGGTAATATTGAATTTATTGCTTCTACCACTGGGTAATCATACTTTACTGCGTTTCTTATTATTGTAAATCCTGCAACTTTCATGTAATATTAAAATGGATAACCAATGCCAAAATTAGCAACAATATTTTTATACGGTTTTTTATCATAAGTAAATCTATCGCCTTCGGCATATTTTGGGTCTTTAATGGGTGTTGCTAAATCTAACCTTAACACAAAAAACGATAAATCCCATCTAATACCAAAACCTGCGCCAATTGCAATTTGTTTCCAAAATTCCTCAACTCTAAATTCGCCATTTGGTTTGTCCGATGATTTTTCTAAACGCCAAATATTACCTGCATCAGCAAAAAAGGCACCGTTAAACGATTTTATAATATGAAAACGGTATTCCATATTTCCTTCCAATAAAACATCGCCAATTTTATCAAACCTTGCTGAGCTGTTACTTGGGTCGTATCCTCCAGGGCCTAATGTTCTTGCGCGCCAAGCCCTTATACTATTTGGCCCACCAGCAAAAAAACTTTGTTCGTAAGGCAATACATTTAAATTTTTTAAAGGTTTTCCAATACCCCCAGCAACCCTATAAACTATTTGACTTTTTTTACGGATAGGAATATAAAATCTGTAATCGGCATCAACTTTTACAAATTGAGCAAATGGTATTCCAAACATTAAATATCTATCTAACGAATCTTTAGCCCTTCCATTTTGATTAAAAAATGTTCTTAAAATATTACCCGCACTTGTAATTCCAATTTTAAAATATATTGATGGTTTTTTATAATTATTAGGATCTGTTTTTGATGTAAAATCAATTATATATTTTGTTGAGGTTGTAATATGATCTTGAAAAGAGTTAACTAAAAATGCATCATTTAAATTACTTAAATTTATTCTAAAAGAATCCGAAAGGCTTGCTCTAACTAACAACACCTCAAGCGGAATAATGTTGTGCCTTAATTGATTTTTGTTTGATTTAAAATTAAAACCATAATCTATTGTATTAATTACCCTTGCAAACTCGCTGCGCGCTTGATAATTTAATGATGCTTTTATAAATGTACGTGGCGACATTTCTTTTTTAAATGGCAATAACGAGAATGGGAAAAATGCTCGAGGTACCGAAAAACTAAACTCAGGCCCAAACTGTACAGTATTAAACGCACCTTGTATTTTTCGTAAATCAGAAACATCTTCTATAGAATTTACAACAGGCTTGGAGTTGTTGCTTAATTGACTTTGTGCCGATATTGCTCCATTTAATTTTAACTCTAATAATTCGCCCCCTCTAAATGTGTTTTTATTTTGAAACAATATACCACCATTTATGCCTAAGTTACCAGATGTGTTTGTTCCTTCGGCTTGAGTGGTAATTGATTGTTTAACTAAAGGATTACAAATTATATAACAATCTAACCTATTCGAATATTTTTTACTTTTAAAAAATTGAATAGATACATTTTTAAAGATACTTAAACCTATTAATTGACGATAGGTCATTTCTGCTGTATCTTTTCTAAATAATTGATTGCGATATAAATCAACATAATTAGAAATTAAAACTTTGCGATAAGGTAAATTAGAGTTAGTTAAATAAACTAAACTTTTGTTTTTAACGGCTAAAGTGTCTTTAAACTCCACATCTCTTACTTTACCAATTACTTGCTCTGTAATTACGTAAATATTATCAATTTTATATTGTGTATGATTTACTAAAACTAATGAATCGTTTGTGTTGCTAAAAGGCCTAGAAAATTTTTCCAACTCTATATTTATATTTATTTGATGCGAAGCTAAATTAGAATCAACATTAAATTTTAAATAAGCATTATCAAAAAAATAGTAACCATTATTTAAACAAAAATTTGTTATTCGTTGCCTTTCATTTGCAATTACATCTGCATCATAATTAGCACCGCGTTTTAGCAGCGATTTTAATGTGTCGTTAAGTATAAGCTGACCTAGTTTTTCATCGTTTAAGGTGTAGTTTATGTTTTTTATTGTATAAGGTAATTTAGTTTGTAAAATATATTTTACTGTAACTCGTTTATTGTCTTTATGAAATTTAATTGTATCTGTTACAACATTATTAAAAAAACCTTTGCCAAATAAAAACATTTGTAATTGAGCGCGAGTTTGTTCTGTTAAAGTTGAATCTAATAAAACTGCAGGTTCGCCAATATCTCTAATGTTTTCAATGGTTAACTGACTTTCCTTATCTTTTAATTTTGGTTTTTTTGGTTTTTTGCCTTTTTCAACACGTTTAATGTTTTCTTCATCTGTTTTACGACTTCTTTCAATATTAATTTTATCGTATTTTGCGTTACGCTCTTCTTTTTTTAGTTTTATTTTTTCATTGTCAAATAAATTATACCACCAAACAAAAAAATGAACTTTTCTAAACAACTTACGGTTTGGTTTTTGCCTTATAAAAGCCTCTAATTCTTCGGGTGGAAGTTTGGTTTGTTTTACATTTACTATTTCAACTTTTTCTACTAAATATTCGCCTTGTTTTAATTTTTTAGTAGGACTACAACCAAATGTTATAACCAGAATTAAAACACTTAACTTATATATATTATTTATTAATAATTTTGGCACTTAATAATTTACTAAATTAGTCTTTAAAATGATTAGTAAAAATCAAATAAGTTTTATACAAAGTTTGCATCTAAAAAAGTATAGAGATAAACATCAATTATTTATAGCCGAAGGTATAAAAACTGTTATGGAACTTGTAAACGCTATGCCTCAAGTTATTAACGAATTGTATGCTGAAAATGATTTTATAAGCAGCAATCATATTTTGTTAAAAAATAATAATATAAAAACAATTGAAATAAACGAAACTGAACTTAAAAAAATTAGCCTACAAAGTACGCCAAATAAGGTTTTAGCAATATGTAATTTTTTTAATAACAAGCCAGTAAATTTTAATTTTGATGCAAATTTTACATTTTATTTAGATGATGTAAGAGACCCAGGAAATTTTGGAACTATTATTAGACTTGCTAATTGGTACGGAATTAATACAATTTTTTGCTCTCCAAACTCATGCGATTTTTATAATCCTAAAGTTATACAAGCCTCTATGGGTGCGTTTTTAAGGGTAAATTGCAATTACATAAATTTAAGTGAATTGCTACAAACGCAAAATGTAAAAAATGTTTATGGTTGCCTACTAAATGGAAACAATTTATACAAACAGCAATTAAAACCTGGCTTAATAATTATTGGTAACGAGGCTAATGGCATACATCAAAACAATTTAAATAAAATTACTTGCCCATTAACTATACCAGCAGCAGTTAACAACGGAACAGAATCTTTAAACGCAGCCATTGCCGCATCAATTGTAATATCTGAATTTTATAGGCAAATTACGAATTAGATTCTGTAATTGATTTACATTTAAATCAATTAACCTATTTTAATTTTAATATTGTTTTTTAAAAATCAACCTTAACATAAAACAAAGGCAAAAACCCTAATTGATAATTTTTTATTAAAGGGTTGGCATTAATGTTTGCAGGGTCTGGCGCATAACTTAAAGCCAGCACATTTTTTGTATTTAAAATATTTACTAAATCTAAAGCAATTTCAGTTGCAATTTTTTTACCATTAATTTTATACGAAACTCTAAAATCAATTCGATTATAAGGGTTAAATCTTAATGTGTTTACTTTATCGTCTTGCGCAACAACATCCATAACCGCGTTACTTGCGGCTATATTTACAGGCGAGTATCTTTTGCCTCCTCCGTAGGTTGCTTTAGCCCCAAAACTAATGCTGTTCTTCTTTTGTTTGCCAATTGTATATTCTAAACCTCCTAAAGCATTAAAAATGTAATTACCATTAAAATCTGTATTAGCGGTTACGCCATTGCTTCCTGTGTATTTACTTTCAAAAACACTTCCACTAAACATATAAAAAAAATGATTGTGGTATAGTTTTTCAAGTGTTAATTCTAAACCATAATTGTAGCCCGTACCATTATTATTCATGCTATAAATAGGAAAAAAGCGATTAAATGTAGCTCCTCTGTTAAGCATACTTACACTAGATTTTACATCATACACAGGCACATTCCATAAGTATTGATAATATACTTCAGTTTTTAATTTTAAATGTTGTGTAATAAAATAATCATATCCCAAAACAAAATGATTGCTTTTTGTAAAATCTAAATTTTTATTTACTTCTTCACGATTTGTATTAGGTATTAATGTGTTGTTTTTAACAATACTATCGGGTATTGCAAAGTATAAGTAAGTTTGTTGCATTTGGCTATGTAAGCCATAAGCTATACTCAACACTTGGTTGTTTTTAATTTGATATTTAAATGATGCCCTAGGCTCAATACTAAATTTATTATTTAATGTAAGATATTGCGAAAACACACCACCATTAAAACTTAATTTGTTATTAAATTTATGTACATAGCTAATGTAAGGTTGTAATAAATAAAAATGCGTTATAACATTTAGTCTGTTTTTAAAGGGTTTATTATTAATTACTTGTGCTACTGTGTCATACAACGAATTTATTTTTACATTATCGGTAAAATTTACATCAATTCTATTTGCTAAAAACCCAACTTTGTAGCTGTTTTTAGCATTAACTTTATTTTTTAAATACCAACTAAGTGTACTTTTTCCTTCATAAAAATCGTAATTTAAAATTTTTGGCAGTGTATCATTAGGTACAAAATTATCGTTACGCAAAACCAAATAATGATTTACATCTAAAGTTTGAACTCCATAAGCTAAACTAGTTTTCATAACGGTGCGCGGATTAAATGCATAAGTATGGTTTAAAATTCCAACTCCCATATTTGATGAAAAATATTGATCTTTATTTAAATCACCATAAAGTTCGGTTGGGCGTTTAGTTTGTTTACTTAAAATAATTTTAATATCACTTAAACCGCCAATACTACTAAAACTAAACACCCCAGCTTTTTTGGTTGGAAAATTTAATCTTAAACCCATATCTTGATAACCAGGCACAGCACTTGTGCCTATGTTAAAGTTTACACTCGAAAATAATTTTAAAGTAGAATAACGGTATGTCATTAAGTAACTAGCCCCAGTTTTTTTACTAATTGGTCCTTCCAAAGCAATTTCGGTTCCTAAAACCCCTAATTGAAAAGTACGTTCATGTTTTTCATTATTTCCATTTCTTAATTTTAAATCAAACACACCACCAACTGCATTACCGTAATTTGCCGGAAATGCACCAGTATAAAATTCAGAATTAGCTAAATATTTATTATTGATAATACTTTGCGGGCCGCCAGCCGAACCTGCTACAGCAAAGTGGTTAGGGTTAGGAATGTCAATTTCTTCCATTCGCCATAATAAACCCGAAGGGCTGTTCCCTCTTATTACAATATCGTTTCTACTATCGTTTGTGCCTTGAATACCAGCAAAATTACTAGCCATTCGGGCAGGGTCTTGCCTAGCACCTGGGTATCGTTCGGTTTCTTCAATACTAAACAATTTCATACTCGCCATTTTCATAGTATTAACTATATCTGTATCTTTAGAGGCTTTAACCTCTACTTCATCCATTGCAATTAAACTTTCTTCTAAATCAACGTTTAACATTACTTCTTTGCCAGAGGTAACAATAATGTCATTTATTGGTGTAGTTTGATAACCTGTATATTTAAAAATAAACGATTGCCTCCCAAGTGGCACATTATTTAATTTATAATTTCCATTTGCATCGCTAACACAATTAATATTTTGTAAAGTTGATTTTAATTGTATAATTGCGTTAGGTAAGCCAATGCCAGTAACCTTATCACTTACTTTACCTTTAACTACTTGAGTGTTTTGGCTAAGAATTATTAAAGGAAAAAAACATAATAAATAAAAATAATTTCTCATTAAAATAATTGCAATAAAAAACAATTATAATCAATTATTCCCGATATTTTGAAATACTAATTAAAGTTTTTAAATACTATAAAAAAATAATGACTAAATTAAAAACTAATAAAATTAGATAAAACTTAAAAAATTAAAGACCAACTTTAGTTAAAATTAAATTCTTATTTAGAATTAATATAAATTAAGAAAAGTGTGAAAAATATTTAAAATTTTGAGTGTCTATTTTCCATATTCTGTTAATTTTGCCACCGTTTAATGTCATTAATTTGTCATTATAAACAATTAAAAAGCGTTATTTTCTACATTTTTATGAAAAAATACATATCTCGTAATTCTGTAAAAACCTTGGTAGTAGCTATTTTTACGGTTTTTGCATTTACAAACTCACTTAATGCACAAGATGCAGCTAATGGAGCTAAATTGTACAAACAAAATTGTGCTGTTTGTCACGCTTCACACACCGATCAAAAATTAACTGGACCAGGTTTAAAAGGAATTTTTGACCGTGTTCCAAAGCCAGCCGAAGCTTGGTTGTCAAAATGGATTATTAATAATGAAAAATTAATTAAAAGCGGAGATTCATACGCTAGTAAAATTTTTAATGACAATGGAAAAGCAGCAATGACTGTTTTTGAAGGTCAAATTGATGAAAAAGGAGTTAACGACATTTTAGCATTTTTAAAAGGGCCAGATCCTGCAGCTGCTGCAACTAAAGGTCCTGCAACAAATGCTGGAGCTGGTGAAGAAGTTGTTGAAAAAACAAGTGGAATTGAACCACTTTATCTTACTTTAGGAATCATTGTTATTTTAGCAATTTTAATTGTTGCTTTCCGTTCGGTTAGAGTATCTTTACAAAATACTGCAAATCGCGCAGCAGGCGAGCCTGAAGCTGAAGAAACAACATTTAGAGAAGAAGCTCGCCAATGGGCATCTAAAAATAGCAGATTTGTTGGAGTAATGGTTATTATACTATTAGGTGCCGGAGTAAAATCATGCTGGAATGCTTGTTATAATATTGGTGTTTACTACGATTGGAAAACTCAAAAAGGTTATAAACCTGAACAACCAATTAAATTTTCGCATAAGTTACATGCTGGTGATAACGAAATTGCTTGTCAATATTGCCATAACTCAGTAGAAAAATCTCGTCATGCTGGTATTCCTACAGTTAATATTTGTATGAATTGCCACAAATCAATTCAAAAAGGTCCGCAATATGGCGAAACCGAAATTGCAAAAATTTATGCTGCAAGTGGTTTTAACCCAACAACTGGTGTTTACGAAAACAGAGAAACTAATCCAATTAAATGGATTAAAGTTTATAATTTACCAGATCACGTTTATTTTAACCACTCGCAACACGTTGTTGTAGGTAAAGTAGAATGTGCAACTTGTCATGGAAATTTAAAAGAAATGACAACTGCTGAACAAAAAAATCCATTAACAATGAAATGGTGTATTGAATGTCATCGTAAAACTGAAGTTTCAATGGCTGGTAATGCTTATTATGATAGATTACATAAAGCATTAAAAGAAAAATACAAAGGTCAGTACGATGTTAAATTTACTGTTGATAAAATTGGTGGTTTAGAATGTGCTAAATGTCACTATTAATAAATTAGATACAAGAATTTAGAATTAAGAAATAATGTCTATGTCAAAAAAATACTGGAAAGGATTACCTGAACTTCATAACAGTTCAGAGTTTCAAGAGCGCGCAAAAAACGAGTTCGCAGAACAACTTCCAATGGATGAACTACTTAATAAAGATGAAGCAGAAAAGGCTAACACTTCTCGTCGCGATTTCTTAAAAGTTATGGGTTTTAGTACTGCAGCAGTTGCGTTAGCAGCCTGCGAAACACCTGTAAATCGTTCTATCCCATATTTAGTTAAGCCAGAAGAGGTAACACCAGGTGTTGCAAATTTTTATGCATCTACTTTTTATGATGGACATGATTACTCTTCAATATTAGTAAAAACTCGCGAAGGTCGCCCAATTAAAATTGAAGGGAACGAACTTTCTAAAATTACATTAGGTGGAACTACTGCTCGTGTTCAAGCTTCAGTATTAGGATTATATGATGGTGCTCGCTTACGCGGCCCTAAATTAAAAGGACAAGATGAAAGTTGGAAAAATGTAGACTCTGCTGCTGCAAAAGCATTATCAAATGGAGATGTAAGATTATTAACATCAACAATTATTTCTCCTTCAACTAAAGCTGTTATTGCAGAATTTAAAACTAAATATCCTAATGTAAAACATGTTACTTATGATGCAATTTCATACAATGCTCTTACATTAGCAAATAATAATGTTTGGGGTAAAGCTGTTGTATCTTCTTACGATTTTAGTAAAGCTAAAGTTGTAGTTGGTATTGCTTGCGATTTCTTAGGGAATTGGTTAAATCCTGCTGGGTTTGCCAAACAATACGCAAAAGGGCGTAGAGTTACTAAAGAAAATCCAGAAATGAGTAAACATTTTCATTTCGAATCTAATCTTTCATTAACCGGAGCAAATGCTGATGAGCGTTATATGGTTAAAGGATCTGAATTAGGTTCAGTTGTTGTTGCATTATTTAATGAAGTTGCCAACCAAACTGGTAATTCAAAAGCAGGTTCAGAAGGTAAAATTTCTAATCCAGATGCTACAAAAGCAATCAAAAAAGCTGCTGATGAGTTAGTTAAACAAAAAGGTAAATCATTAGTTGTTTCTGGAGTTAATGATGAAGGTGTACAAACCTTAATTAATGGAATTAATAAAATGTTAGATAATTATGGCAACACAATTGATGTTGATAATTATTTTAACTTAAAACAAGGTGATGATAAAGCATTTGCTGATTTAGTAGCTGATATGGCTTCTGGTAAAGTTAATACATTATTAACTTACGCTTGTAATCCTGTTTATACAGCACCAGCATCATTAAAATTTGCAGAAGCTTATAAAAAAGTTGGCACAAAAATTTCATTTGCAACTGTTTTAGATGAAACTGCACAAATGGCTGACATTGTTTGCCCTGATAGCCATTGGTTAGAATCATGGAACGATGCTAATCCAAAAAGAGGAAGCTACTCGTTACAACAACCAACAATTAACCCTATTTTTGCTGCCCCTCGTCACGAAGGCACACGCCAATTTCAAGATACTTTATTAAAATGGAGTGGGTTAAAAACAAGTTATTTAAATTATATCCAAGGTGTATGGAATCATAATGTGTTCCCAATGCAAGGAAAATACGGTGATTTTGCAACATTTTGGGCTAATACATTGCACAATGGTGTTATCGAATTAAAAACTCGTAGCAATAACGATAATGGTACAATTGTTCCTTTAAAATTAGATTCTTTAGGTAATCCAGTTTTAGATGCTTCTGCTTTACCAATAGTTGAAGGGCCTGAAGTAAACATTGGAACAGACAGCGCAGCAACAACTTTTTCATTATCTGCAGCTGTAATTAAAGCACAAGATATTAAAGTAACTCTTGATAAAAATCAACCAAAAGAAGTAAACACAGTTTTACCTACCCCTGATTATAGCAAAGCTGCAACAATGGCTACAGCAATAAAAGGTGGAGCTTTTGATTTAATAGTTTACGAAAAAATAGGTTTAGGTAACGGTAATCAATCTAATAACCCATGGTTAATGGAATTACCAGATCCTATATCTAAAGTAACTTGGGATAATTATTTTACAATGAGCCCTATTGATGTAAAAGCATTAGGGTTAAATGAAATGTTACGCCAAGATATTGATGGTTCAATTGTTGATGTAACAGTTAATGGAATTAAAATTACTGCACCTGTGTTCCCTCAGCCAGGTCAAGCACCAGGCACTATTGGTTTAGCTTTAGGTTATGGTAGAAGTGGCGAAACTTTAAAAGTTGCAAATGGTTTAGGAGCAAATGCATTTCCTTTATTAAATATAGTTAACAATACAATTCAAAATGTAGTTGGTAATGTTACAATTACTAAAGCAGATGGAGAACATGTGTTTGCAGCTACACAAATTCAACACACCATAATGGGTCGTGAAGAATATCTTCTACGTGAGGTTTCTTTACCAGAATTTAAAGAACAAGATAAAGAAGCTTGGAACCCAGCAGCAATGTTGCCAGTACACGGTGGTGGTAAAAAACATGTAAGCGAAATAGATTTATATAACTCTTTTGATAGATTAGGCCACAAATGGGGTTTAACTATTGATATGAGTACATGTATAGGTTGTTCAGCTTGTGTTGTTGCTTGTACATCTGAAAACAACGTGCATGTTGTTGGCAAAGAAGAAGTTCGTAAAACTCGTGATATGTTCTGGTTACGCATCGATCGCTATTATTCATCTGATATGAATAAAGAAAAGGCATCTCACGAAAATATTGGTACTAAAGAAATGTATATTGAAATGGAAAACCCTTCAGCTAATCCTAAGGTAACTTTCCAACCAATGATGTGCCAACACTGTAACCATGCTCCTTGCGAAAATGTTTGCCCTGTATTAGCAACTTCTCATAGCTCAGAGGGTTTAAATATGATGACTTATAACCGTTGTATTGGTACACGTTATTGTGCAAACAACTGTCCGTTTAAAGTTCGTCGTTTTAACTGGTTTAACTATATTACAAACGAAACATTTGGAGACTTTAACCCTGCACAACAAGAATTAGGACGTATGGTATTAAACCCAGATGTAGTGGTTCGTAGCCGTGGTGTAATGGAAAAATGCTCAATGTGTCAACAACGTTTACAAGCAGGTAAATTAGAAGCTAAGAAAAATGGAACACCATTAGTAGATGGTTCTATTAAAACTGCATGTCAACAAGCTTGCCCTACAGATGCAATAATGTTTGGAGATTTAAACGATGACAAATCTGAAATTGTAAAATGGAGAAATGACGATCGTAATTATTTATTACTTGAAGAAGTTGGTGTAAAACCTACAGTTTCTTATCTATTAAAAGTTCGTAATCAAGATGAGAAAATGTTACACGAAGAGCATCATTCTGCTCCAGCAGCTCATGATAACAAAGAAGAAAAACATAAAGAAGAAAAACATTCATAAAAATTAATAAAGAATAACATAATTTAGAAACTATGCACGCAGAATCAGAAATAAGGTTACCGTTGATATTAGGCAATAAAAGTTATCGCCAAATTACCGACGACATTATTGCACCAATTGAAGGTAAAGCAGCACGTGGTTGGTACTTGTTACTTACCCTTTGTGGTTTAAGCTTTTTATGGGGAATAGGATGTTTAGCATATACAATTGGTGTAGGTATTGGAGCTTGGGGAAGTAATAATGGAGTTGATTGGGCTTGGGATATTACCAATTTCGTATGGTGGATTGGTATTGGACACGCCGGTACGTTAATTTCTGCAGTATTATTATTATTCCGTCAAAAATGGCGTATGGCAATTAACCGTTCTGCCGAAGCAATGACAATTTTTGCTGTACTTTGTGCGGCTATTTTCGTGTTGCTTCATACTGGTCGCCCTTGGTTAGATTATATGTTATTCCCTTTACCAAATCAATTTGGTAGTTTATGGCCTAACTTTAATTCGCCTTTATTATGGGACGTATTTGCAGTTTCAACTTACGCATCAGTATCGGTTGTGTTTTGGTACATTGGTTTAGTACCAGATTTTGGTATGATACGCGATAGAGTAATTAAACCTTGGCAAAAGAAATTTTACGGAATGCTATCAATGGGTTGGGGCGGAGGTGCTCGCCATTGGAGCCGTTTTGAAGAAGTTTCTTTAGTATTAGCCGGTTTATCAACTCCTTTAGTATTCTCGGTACACTCAATTGTATCGTTCGACTTTGCTACATCAATTGTACCAGGTTGGCATACAACCATTTTCCCACCTTATTTCGTATCTGGTGCTGTATTTTCAGGGTTTGCAATGGTGTTAACTTTAATGTTAGTTGTTCGTAAAATTTATAAGCTAGAAGCTTACTTAACAATTAAACATATTGAGTACATGAACATTGTAATTATTGTAACAGGTTCAATTGTGGGGGTTGCTTATTTAACAGAGTTATTTATTGCTTGGTATAGTGGTGTAGAATGGGAACAATACGCATTTTTAAATCGTGCTACAGGTCCTTTAGCTTGGAGTTACTGGACAATGATGACTTGTAACGTATTTTCTCCTCAATTATTTTGGGTTAAAAAATGGAGAACAAGTATTACATTTACTTTTATTATATCAATTGTAATCAATATTGGTATGTGGTTTGAGCGTTTTGTAATTATCGTTCCAACTTTATGTAGAACGTATTTACCTTCAACTTGGACAACTTATACACCTTCATTTATTGATATTGGTATTTTTGTTGGAACTATAGGGATGTTTGGTACACTCTTTTTATTGTTCTCAAGATATTTCCCTGTTATTGCTCAAGCAGAATTAAAAACAATATTAAAATCAAGTGGCGAACAACAAAAGAAAGATGCAGCACATCATGCTCACCACTAAATAAAAATAAGAATTAGAAATAAATTAATATACAATTAAATGGGATCAGCAGTAGCAAAAACAAAATACATAATTCACGGTGTATTTAATGATGAAGTGCCATTATTGGAAGCTTGTAAAAAACTTAGAGCATCTGGTATTAGAATTAAAGATGTTTTTTCACCAATGCCTATTCATGGAATTGATGGAATTATAGGATTACCAAGAACTAGAATTGCAATTTGTTCTTTTATTTATGGTATTACAGGAACTTGTTTAGCCACATTAATGATGTGGTATATGATGGTACACGATTGGCCAAATGATGTAGGTGGTAAACCAAATTGGAATTATTATATGGCTGTTCCAGCATTTATACCAATTACTTTTGAAGCAACAGTATTTTGCGCAGCGCATGGCATGGCATTAACTTATTTTTTACGTTGTTGGTTAGTTCCTGGTGCAAAAGCCAAAAACCCTGATCCTAGAACTACAGATGATAAATTTTTAATTTTATTAGAATTAGTTGACGAACAAGCGAAAAAAGCCGAAGAGATTTTAAAAGCTAACGGTGCTGAAGAAGTAAACCACAAAGGTTCATACGTTGTTCCCCCTGCTTACACTTTAGAAGAATCTCATTAATATTGAAAGTTAAAATGAAAAAACATTATAAAACAATAAAATTCACTTTTGCAACTGCTTTAACAGGATTATTGTTAGCAGGTTTAACAGCATGTGGAAAAAAAGATTCAAATAGCCCTGGTGTTGAATTTATGCCAGATATGTACCGCTCTCCTTCATTAGAGTACTATTCTACACATACAATTGATGGTGATACTGCAGATAATGCAATGTTACCAGTAAAAGGGACTGTAGCAAGAGGATTTATTCCTTATGCATATGAAAATACGCCTCAAGGCTACGAAGCAGCAGGTTTAAATTTAAAAAACCCATTAACTTCAAAATCTAGAGAAGAATACGAAAAAGAAGGCGAAGTAATTTATGGTAAATTTTGTATTCATTGCCATGGCGCTACTGGTGCTGGAGATGGAAAAGTAGGCGGTAAATTACCTGGTCCTCCTCCTGCATATAATGGTGCATTAAAAAATTTACCTGAAGGAAAAATTTTCCATTCTATTACTTATGGTAAAGGTTCTATGGGTTCACATGCAAGCCAATTAACGCAAGAAGAAAGATGGAAATTAGTTTATTTTGTTCAAAAATTACAAGGACCAAAAGAAACTGCAACAGACAGTACAGCTACTAAATAAAAAGAAACAGAATTAAGAAATTAAGAAAACTATGAATACTGAAAAATTAAACTTCACAGTTCCTTCAAAAACAAAAAAACTATCATTTATATTAATGGCAGTAGGATTATTATCAATAATTTTAATGTTTGTTTTTGATAAAAGTAACGAAGAATTACATTACCATGCACACACAAGAGCATGGAGTAATATTTTTGCTGGTGCGTTTTATTTTATGGCTTTATCACTAGCTGCAGCTTTCTTTTTAGGAATGCAGTACGCTGCCGAAGCAGGTTGGGCAACTACAATTAAACGTGTTTTAGAGGCCGTAACAGCTTATTTACCATGGGGCTTAGCGTTTATGTTACTATTATTTATTTTAGGTCAATTACAAGTTCATCACATTTATCATTGGATGTTAAGTGGTGTAGCAGATCCAAATAGCCCTAATTACGATTCTGTTATTGCTGCTAAAATTGGATACTTTGGCATATTTTGGTGGGTACGCACAATTTTATATATGATTGGTTGGTGGTGGTTTACTAATAAGTTAGTAAAAAACTCTCGCGAAGCAGATGCTTTAGATGTTGACGTAAATAATAGCTACCATTGGAAAAACGTAAAATTATCGGCTTGGTTTATGGTTTTATTTGCAGTTACTTCATCAACTTCATCATGGGATTGGGTTATGAGTATTGATACGCATTGGTTCTCTACTTTATTTGGTTGGTATATATTTTCGGGGATGTGGGTTAGTGCAATTATTGCAACTATTGTTTTAATTATTTGGTTAAAAAAATTAGGTCATTTAGAATTTGTTACTGAAAGTACAATTCATGATATGGGTAAATGGATGTTTGCAATTTCGTTTTTATGGACATACTTATACTTCTCTCAATTCATGTTAATTTGGTACTCTGATATTCCTGAAGAAGTAATTTATTTCCAAACTCGTTGGGAATCTTATAAAACTTTAATGTGGACAGTTTTCTTTGTAAACTTTGCTTTCCCAATGGTTATTTTAATGAGTAGAGATAGTAAACGTAATTTTGCATTTTTAATGTTTATTGCAACTATTATTTTTATTGGTCATTACTTAGACGTGATAATGATTGTTATGCCTGGTACTGTTGGACACGCTTGGACAGGATTAAGCTGGATGGAACTTGGATGTTTTGCTTTTTTCTTAGGGTTATTTATTTTTGTTGTAACAAGAGCACTTGCAAAAGCTCCATTAATGGTTAAAAATCATCCATATTTAGATGAAAGTTTACATCATTCAATATAAAAAATGTAAGTTAGTTTAACAAAGAAAGAATATTAAAAATTAAAAATTAAATAAAATGAATCTATTAGTACTGTTAGCCATTGTTCTATTAATAATTGCAGGTCATCAATTATTAAAGGTAATAGAATTAAGTCGCGGTTTAAAAAAGTCTAAAGAATGGACAGTAAACGATAACGATAATGATATGATGGGTAAAGCCATGATTGTTTTTATGGTGTTATTTTTTGCTTTTTTCTTTTGGCAAATTGAAAGATGGATAGATAGAACTTTGCCACCAGCATCATCTGTACATGGTGAAAAAATTGATGCGCTTTGGGATGCAAATATGTATCTAATCTCATTTGTGTTTTTATTAACTAACGCTCTATTATTTTATTTTGCTTATAAATATCGCGGTAAAAAAGGCCGCCAAGTTGCTTATTTAGCACACAACAATAAATTAGAAATGATTTGGACAGTAGTGCCAGCAGTAGTTTTAGCATTTGTAATTATTTTTGGGTTAAAGTATTGGAATGAAATTACTGATGAAGCTGATCCAAAAAATAAAGTAACAATAGAATTATATGCTAAACAGTTTGATTGGACTGCTCGTTTTGCTGGCAAAGATGGTAAATTAGGAGAAACAGATTACCGTCAAATTAGCGGAAGTAACTCAGTTGGTATGGATACTTTAGATGCTAACGGTTACGATGATATTATTGTAAAGAATGAAATTCATATTCCAATTGGAAAAGAAATTGAATTTAAAATGAGAAGCCGTGACGTAATACACAGTGCTTACATGCCGCATTTTAGAATGCAAATGAATTGTGTACCGGGTATGGTTACTTCTTTTAAATTTACACCTACAAAAACTACAAAAGAAATGCGTAAAGACCCTTATGTTATTCAATTAATGGAAGGGATTAATGCAAAACGTGCCGAAGAAAATAAAGAACCAGTTGAATTTGATTACTTTTTATTATGTAATAAAATTTGTGGCGTATCACATTACAATATGCAAATGAACGTAATTGTTGAAACTCCTGCTGATTATAAAGTTTGGTTGGCAAAACAAAAATCATTTAAATCAGTTGCAAGTAAATAATATATTAATTTAAATTATAAAAAAGATGGCTAGCGTAACTCACTCAGAACTAGAAAAAGATCACTTAGCACACCATAGTCATGTGCATGATCATGACGATCACGAAGAAAGCTTCGTGAGCAAATATATTTTCTCAATGGATCACAAAATGATCTCTCGTCAGTTTTTAATTACTGCTGTTGTTATGGCGGTAGTTGCTATGACTATGAGTGTTATTTTTCGTATGCAATTAGCATGGCCTGGCGAAAAATTTGCATTTATAAATGCGTTATTAGGGGATAAATGGGCAAAAGATGGTATTTTAAGCCCAGATATGTACCTAGCTTTAGTTACGATACATGGTACAATAATGGTATTTTTTGTTTTAACTGGCGGATTAAGCGGAACGTTTTCAAATCTTTTAATTCCATATCAAATTGGAGCTAGAGATATGGCTTCTGGCTTTTTAAACATGCTTTCATACTGGTTTTTCTTTATTTCTAGTGTTATCATGTTAGCTTCTTGTTTTATAGATGATGGTCCAGCAAATGCAGGTTGGACAATTTATCCTCCTTTATCAGCAGTACCTGAAGCAATTAATGGTTCAAAATTAGGTATGACAATGTGGTTAATCTCTATGACTTTATTTGTTGTGTCATCTTTATTAGGTAGTTTAAATTATATCGTTACAATTATTAATTTACGTACAAAAGGAATGAGTATGACCAGATTACCTTTAACGGTTTGGGCATTTTTAATTACCGCAATTATTGGTGTATTATCATTCCCTGTTTTAGTTTCGTGTGTTGTGTTATTAATAATGGATAGAAGCTTTGGAACTTCGTTTTATTTATCAGACATTTATATTGGAGGCCGCCCTTTAGATAATGTAGGTGGTAGCCCAATATTATTTGAGCATTTATTTTGGTTCTTAGGTCACCCGGAGGTTTACATTGTAATTATTCCTGCATTTGGTATAACTTCAGAAATTATATCAACAAACTCGCGTAAACCTATTTTTGGATACCGCGCAATGATTGGTTCAATGTTAGCAATTGCATTTTTATCATTCATCGTTTGGGCACACCATATGTTTGTTACAGGTATGAGTCCGTTTTTAGGATCTGTGTTTGTATTTACAACGTTATTAATTGCAATTCCATCTGCCGTAAAAGCTTTTAACTACATTACAACTTTATGGAAAGGTAACATACAATACACTACTGCAATGTTATTTAGTATTGGATTAGTAAGTTCATTTATTACAGGCGGTGTAACTGGTATTATATTAGCAGATGCAACTTTAGATATTAATGTACACGATACTTACTTTGTAATTGCACATTTCCATATTGTAATGGGACTAAGTGCAATATTTGGAATGTTTGCAGGTGTGTACCATTGGTTCCCTAAATTATTTTTAAGAATGATGAATAAAAAATTAGGGTATTTGCATTTTTGGTTAACCTTTATTTGTGCTTATGGGGTGTTCTTCCCTATGCACTTTTTAGGATTAGCAGGTGTGCCACGTAGGTATTACACTAACAGTAATTTCCCTATGTTTGATAATTTAGTTGATATTAATGTTATAGTTTCTGTTTGTGCAATTATTGGTGCATTAGCGCAAGGCGTATTCTTATTTAACTTTTTCTATAGTATGTTCCGTGGCGAAAAAGCTCCACAAAATCCTTGGAATTCAAATACTTTAGAGTGGACTACACCAATGGCTAACATTCACGGTAACTGGCCAGGAGAGTTACCAACTGTTGAACGTTGGGCTTATGATTATAGCAAACCAGGTGCCGAAAACGATTTTATACCTCAAACTGTACCATTAAAAGATGGTGAACAGGATGGCGGAGGTCATTAACAATTAAACAAAAAACCCTTGCATTGCAAGGGTTTTTTGTTTAATAGCAATAGAGATTATTATGCCCCTGAGAATTTTATTTTTATTAAAAAACATCAAAGTTTGAAGTTTTAAACTTTATCTATTTTTCACACGCTATCTTTTATAAAAATGTAATACCTTTTAATCGCAAGATAATTTAATATTATATCGAGCAAAAATTAGTCATAATTATAGTAAGTTCTCTCCTAAGTTTAACTGTGCTTTGATCTATATAATAATTGCAAATGGTATAAAATTATTTTAATCTTATGCTATCATTTAATGGCTGTGAGGTGCAGCCATTAGGCTGATTAATTTCGAGTAGTTCGCAAATTGTTGGTGCTATTTGTGTAATGTTAATGTATTCAAAACTTTCGCCTGTTTTAATTCCTTTACCATAAAATAAAATAGGAATATGGGTGTCGTAATTATAAGCAGAGCCATGCGTTGTGCCTTTTTCTGCAAAGTCCATCCAGGCTGGATTTAATAAAAAAGCAATATTACCACTCATGTTATGTTTGTAGCCATTATGTAACAAACTTTTATAGTCTTCTGAATTAAAACTTTGATATTTAATTACATCAGATGGATAAGCTTCTGATATTCCTGGCTGCGTAATTAAAAATTCACAAATATTTTTTTCTAAATCAGTCTTATTTATTTTTAATAATTTAATTTTTTCTTCATTTAAAAAAACCTGTTCGTTACTAACGCTTTGCAATAGTGTACTATCATTAAAATTTTGTTGTAAATATTTTTTTAAAATTGAAACAAGCTGTTTATCTTTAATATAACCAGCAGGAATTTTATTATCTAATAAATGATTTGGAACATCTGCGCCTCCATGGTCTGCAGTTAAAAACAATGTGTAATTGTCTTTTCCAATTTCTTTATCTAAATAATTTAAAATTTCTTCAATGTCTTTGTCTAATCTTAAATAAACATCTTCAACCTCTATAGATCTAGGGCCATAGGCATGCGCTAAAATATCTGTACTCGAAAAACTTATCGAAATTAAATCGCAAAACTCATCTATACCTAAAGCTTCATTTTTAATACACTCTATTGCAACATCTTTTGTAATTGAGTTTCCATAAGGCGTTGCTTTTATTATACCATATTTTTCTTTTTTTAAATAGGTATTATAATTATAAGGGAAAATTGGTTCTTTTTGTTTATTAGGAATACTTTCATACTTATTATTATCTTCAATAGAATTGGTATATGTTTCAATAGGGTATAAGGTATTCCAATCTTTACTTAAATAATACTTTGGCTTTTTTAGATCGTTAAATTGCTTTAACCAATTTGGCAATTCGTTTATATACCACGAACTACTTACAAAATTCCCATTGCTTTCATCAAACCAAAAAGCTGCGTTTGCCGCATGTCCAGAAGGAAGTATAGAGCTCCTATCTTTTAATGCAACGCCATACACTTTACTTTTTTTATTGTTCGACATAAGCAGTTCATCTCCAATTGTACTACTGAATTGATTTTTAGGAGACATTTTTCCGTTTTTGTGTTGTGTGCCTATTGGTTTAACTAAACTATCATAAACACAATAAATTTCGGTTTTAGTTTTTTTATCAAACCATTCGTTTGCAATAATGCCATGCGTTTTTGGTGTTGTGCCTGTGTAAATACTACAATGCCCGGGTGCAGTATAAGTTGGTATATAATTATAATGCGCATTTTTAAAATAATATCCATTTTTAACTATTCGTTTAAATCCACCTTCTGAATATCTATTCCAATATCTGTAAATAAAATCGTTTCGCATCTGATCAACAACTATACCTACAATTAATTTTGGCTTTAGATTATTGTTTTGAGAAACACATGGTAGCCAACAAATACAAGCTGTAACAATTAATTTAAATAAAATATTTTTCATATTATGTTAATAGTTGATAGGTTATATAAGACGCAACATAAGCCAGTAAAGTAAATATAACAAATTGAAAAATAGAAAACCACCAACTTTTGCTTTCTCGTTTTACTATTGCTACTGTACTCATACATTGTAATGCTATTGCGTAAAATATTAATAACGACCAACAGGTTGCTGGCGAGTATGATTTTGTTCCATCAGCATTAATTTCTTTATTTAATTTTTCTTTAATACTTTGCATTTCGCCATCATCATTGTTTGATTGGTATATGGTTGACATTGTACCAACAAAAACTTCGCGCGCTGCAAACGAACTTAATATTGCTATGCCAATTTTCCAATTAAATCCTAAAGGTTTAATTACAGGTTCAATACTTTTACCAATTATTCCTAAATAACTACTTTCTAATTTTTGGTGTTCTATGTTTTTAATTAATGAATCAACGTTTTGTTGAGAGTTTTCTAGCAAAATTTTATTTTGTTGTTCGTTTAATTTTGTAATTGCAATACCCGGACTGTGTGCAGTTAAAAACCAAAGTATGATTGACAAACTAAAAATAATTTTACCAGCATCAACAACAAACACTTTAACTTTAGTAAAAACTTGAATTAGTAAAGTTGAAAATTTAGGTTTTCTATATATAGGCAATTCCATTAAATAAAAAGAGGTTTCTTTATTTTTAATAATTTTTGAAGCAATAAATCCAACAATTACAGTTAATACAAAGCCTAACAAATAAAACGCAAATAATACTAAACCTTGCGCATTTATAAAACCTAGTAACTTATCGTTTGGATATAACATTGCAATAAACAATGTGTAAATTGGGAGCCTTGCAGAGCAACTTATTAATGGTAAAACAAAAATTGTTATTAATCTTTCTTTTGTATTAGATATACTTCTGGTAGCCATTATTGATGGTACGGCACAAGCAGTACCACTAATTAAAGGAATAACAGATTTGCCACTTAACCCAAACTTGCGCATAAGTTTATCCATTATAAAACTAGCGCGAGCCATGTAACCACTATCTTCTAAAATAAAAATAAAACAAAATAAAATAGCAATTTGGGGTATAAACATAAATACACCGCTAATTCCAGGAATTACACCATTAATAAGTAAATCGGTTATTTTATTGTTAGGTAATGCTTGTGAGCAAAAATTTTGAAGCAATAAAAAACTATTTTCTATCCAATTCATTGGCAATTCGGCCATATAAAAAATAAATTGAAATACAATAAAAAGTATAAGTAGTAAAATTAAATACCCAAAAAAAGGATGAGTAATAATTTTATCTATTTTTTTTGTTTTTGTTTTTAATAATAAATCATTTGGTTGTGTAATGTGTTTTTTAACTAAATAATTTATTGTTTTTAATCTATGTAATTTATCTGAATTTTCTAATATCGAATTTTTATTTTTAAGAATCTCTTTATATTCAATAGTTTTAAAACCTTCGCTATTTATATCATAAAAATGTGCTTTCGAAATTTGAGCATTTATAATTTGATTTTTCAAATCTTCAATCCCGTTTTTTGATCTTGAATCTGTACAAATTATTTTTGTATCAAAAGCTTTTTCAAGCTCCGGAACATTAATAGTTATATTTTGTTTAGTTACCTCATCATAAAAATTAAATACAAAAATTACTTTAATTTTTAAATCAATTACTTGTGTTGCAATTAGTAAATTGCGCTCTAAATTAGAACTATCAAGTACTACAACTACAACATCTATTGAATTGTTTAATAAATAATTTGTTGTAACCTCTTCTTCAATTGATTTTGGATATAAACTATAAGTGCCAGGTAAATCAATAACATTAATTTTATATGTTGTTGAATTATAATTATGATTAAAAACGCCTTCTAATTTATCAACTGTAACACCTGCGTAATTACCTGTTTTTTGATTTAAACCTGTTAACGAATTAAATAGTGTAGATTTTCCGGTATTTGGATTTCCTACAAGAGCAATTGTTATATTTGATTTAATATTAGACAAATTTTAATTTATTAATTCTACTTCAATTTTTTCAGCATCGGCAATTCGTAAACTAATTATCGAGTCTAATATTTTTATTGCAATTGGACAACCCAATGGTGCTTTATATGATATTTCTATAGTTTGCCCAATATAACAACCAAAATCTAGTAATTGTAAACTTAACTGTTCATCTATTATTTTTGTAATTATAGCTTTATTACCTGGTTTAATATAAGATAGAAGAGACATTTTACAAAATTATAACACAAATTTAAGAGGTGCAAGGTTAATGTTTTTTTTAAAGAAAAACATACCTTAAAAAAGCTATTTATTTAGTAAATTTGAACTTATATGATAAAATTAAAAAATTACATAAATGGCCAGCTTATAGAACCAATAAGCAATTTATATTTTGATAATTATCAACCAAGTACTGGCAAGGTATATTCGCAAATACCTGATAGTGACGAAAAAGATGTTGAATTAGCGTATGTTGCAGCAAAGAATGCTTTTCACAGTTGGAGTGTTTTACCTAAGGAACAACGCAGTAAAATTTTACTTAAAATTTCATCATTAATAGAAAAAAACCTTGATAAATTAGCGTTAGCTGAAAGCATAGATAATGGTAAACCTTTAAAACTAGCTAAAACTGTTGATATACCCCGAGCTGCAGCAAATTTTAATTTTTATGGTACAGGCATTTTACATTATGCGGCAAATTCGCATAGTATGGAGGAAACAGCAGTTAACTACACATTGCGCCAACCTGTTGGTGTTGCAGGCTGCATAAGCCCATGGAATTTACCTTTATATCTTTTTAGTTGGAAAATAGCACCAGCTTTGGCTGCGGGTTGTACTGTAGTTGCTAAACCAAGCGAAATTACTCCAATGACAGCCTTTTTACTTTCAGAAATTTGCATAGAAGCAGGTTTGCCAAATGGTGTTTTAAATATTGTTCATGGGTTAGGCTCTAAAGTTGGTAATGCAATTGTGTCTCATCCAAATATCCCATTAATATCATTTACCGGTGGTACAGTTACTGGTAAACATATTGCATCTATTGCAGCACCAATGTTTAAAAAACTTTCTTTAGAGTTGGGTGGAAAAAACCCTAATATAATTTTTGCCGATTGTGATTATGATAAAATGTTAAGCACAACAATGCATTCGTCTTTTGCTAATCAAGGACAAATATGTTTGTGTGGTTCAAGAATTTTTATTGAAAGAAAAATATACGAAAAATTTAAAGTTGATTTTGTAAATAAAACAAAACAACTTACCATTGGTAATCCTTTAGATGAAAAAACTAAAATTGGAGCCGTTGTATCAAAACAACATCAAGAAAAAATTTTAAGTTACATCGAACTTGCTAAAAAAGAAGGCGGAACAATACTTTGTGGTGGAAATAAAATAATTTTAGAAAATGAATTAAGCCAAGGTTATTACATTGCACCAACAATTATTGAAGGTTTGGATTACAATTGCAGAACAAACCAAGAAGAAATTTTTGGACCAGTAGTTACAATTACACCTTTTGATACCGAAGATGAAGTTTTAAAAATGGCAAACAGTACAATTTATGGCTTAGCAAGTGTAGTTTGGACAGAAAACATAACAAAAGCACAAAAAATGGCTAACCAATTACATGCAGGCATTGTTTGGATTAATTGTTGGTTGTTAAGAGATTTACGTACTCCTTTTGGTGGTGTAAAAGCTAGTGGAGTAGGGCGAGAAGGTGGTTTTGAAGCATTAGATTTTTTTACAGAACCTAAAAATGTTTGTATAAAATTGTAATTGATAAATTATTATCAAATACTTGGAGTTCCAAATTTTGCAACTATTGCAGATATAAAAGTTGCATTTAGAAAACTAGCAAAACAATATCATCCAGATAAAAATCCAAATGGTAAAGAACAATTTGCAACAATATTAAAGGCGTACGAAGTATTAACCAACAATTATTTAAAAACTCAGTTTGATTATAATTTAAATGTATCATTAAATCAAACTCATGTCCATCATAAACATAACACTTACAAAAAAAAGCACCATTCATTTGATGAAAAAGAAGCTCAACGCCGAAAATATTATGATGAGCACATTAAAAAATATGCAAAAACGTATGCAAGTGTTAACGCAACCGAAATTAAAAAAAGTACTTACAACGAGTTTAAATATATTTTATTAGCATCGCCACTTGCTGTTATTTTATTTGTATTTATTGCTTTTACAGTTAATAAAAATTCAGAATTACCTAAAGATAAACTTAAAAAAGAAATTGTAAATAAGCCAATTCGTGGGATAGAAATGGGAGATGTGCCTTTTTCTAATTATTTTGGAAGATTACATTTTGACACAACTAATAAGCATTCCCTAATAGTTAAAAATACTTCAAATTACGATTTTGTAATATGTTTTTTTTCGCAAAATAAATTTGTTAGAAGTGCGGTTTTACTAGATCAAACACAAGCAGAAATTTTAGAATTACCACAAGATAGTTTAATAATTAAAATTTGTTTTGGGAATAATTGGGATTATGATAAAACTGTTTTACCTAATGAGTTGTATGGTAATTTCTCCGTTAACAAAGGGTATGCTCAATTAAACAATAAAATAAAAATAACAAAAAACGAAACTTTAAATTTTAATAACACACACACAAACTTATTTAATATAACAGAACAACAATTTTTAAATAAAAATTATGATTAAAAAAATTGAACATATAGGCATAGCTGTAAAAAGTTTACAAAACAGTAACGAATTATTTAAAAAACTTTTTGGCGGAAGCCACTATAAAATTGAAGCCGTAGAAAGTGAAGGCGTAAGCACAAGTTTTTTTATGTTAGGCGGTACTAAAATTGAATTACTTGAAGCTACAACTAGTGATAGTGCAATCTCGAAATTTATTGATAAAAAAGGAGAAGGTATTCATCATATTGCATTTGAAGTTGATGATATTAATAAAGAAATGGATAGATTACAAACCGAAGGCTTTGAGTTAATTAATAAACAACCAAAAAATGGTGCAGATAACAAACAAATTTGCTTTTTACACCCTAAAACCACTAATGGTGTGTTAATAGAATTATGCCAAGAAAAAAGCCCCGCATAAATTTGCGAGGCTTTTAACTTTTTATTAATTACTTATTATTGTTGGTAAGTAACTTTAAACTCTACACGTCGGTTTTTTGCTTTACCTTTTGCAGTTTTATTATCAGCAATTGGTCTTTCCATACCAAATCCTCTTGCAGATAATTTATTTACAACACCTTTATCTTGTAAATATTTCATTACTGCATTTGCACGTTTTTGAGATAATTCTTTGTTAGCTTCAGCATTACCTACATTGTCTGTATGCCCTTCAACTTCAGTATCCCATGTTGGGTTAGATTTTAAAACTGAAACAACATTATCTAAAATACCGTACGATGTTTTCTTAATTACATCTTTTCCTGTTTCAAATTGAATGCCAGACATAGCTTGTTGGAAAATTTGTTTTGCTTTATTGTCTAATGCTACTTCAGGGCAACCATTATTTGAAATTGGACCTGCAATGTTAGGGCAACGATCATCATTATCTGCAATTCCATCACCATCAGTATCAGGGCAGCCTTTAGCTTCTTTTTTACCTGCAACTTGTGGGCAAGCATCTTCACTATCTTGTACGCCATCTCCATCACTATCAGGGCAACCGTTAAATTGTGCAATACCTTTTACAGTAGGGCATTTATCTTCACTATCTTGTATACCATCACCATCAGTATCAGGGCAACCATTAAATTGAGCTACACCAAATACATCAGGACATTTATCTTGGTTATCAGGAATGCCGTCTTTATCTTTATCCATTTCAAACTCTTTTAAGCTAATATTACCTAAGTAATAGTAAGCTTTTGTTGTAGCAAAACTTTTACTGTATTTATACTCTGCAACTGGTTGTTGTTTAAAGTTTTTAGCAAAAACTCCTATTGTTAAAAATTTCTCGCCACCTTTTGCAGTATAAACTCCTTTTAATTCTGTCCAATCTTTTATGTTTGTTACCATTCCTTCTACATTAACACTTGGCTCAATGCTTAAGCGGTTTTCATTTGGTTCATTTGTTGCATTTTCGCTAAATAATAAACCCCAGCCACTTGTTGCAAAACCCGAGTAATCAGCTAAACTCACAAAGAAGCTAACTTCGTAAGAACGGCCAGCTTGGCAAGGTTCAGGTAATTGTATTTGTAAATATTCAGCGTAGTTTTCTTTAGCTTCACAAACTTTTTTAAAGCCTTTCATCTCGCAAACATTGGCAGAATTATAGGTAATTAACCCAAAGTAATTACTGTTACCAATAGAATCTTGCAAACCAACATAATTTTTCGGAATTCCTAAAGCTAATGCTCCTTTTATGCGAGAACTAAATAGATCTACAGTTCCTTTATTAGCGTTAGAAAAATTTTTATCTAATCCAATTTGGTGAAATCCTTTTGGGTAAATAGAATCAGGATAAGTAATTTTAATGGTTTTTTGAGCAGTTGCAACTGTTGTAATTAAAATACCAGCTACAAATAGTTTTTTTATAAATTGCATGTTTTTAAATTTTTTGCAAATATATTATTATAAATAGAATCAGAATTTAACAAATAGTTAATTTAGATTAAATCTAATTTACTTGTGCAAAATTTCAAATTACTATGCAATTTACAAAGTAAAACCTACCATTCGTAAAAAAGATTAACAAAAACCATTAAATTTCCCCAATCATAAACAAAATTTTGTTGAAAGGTTAATTAAACTATTTGGTCGATTAAATAATTTTGTTTATCTTTGCGCTAAATTTTAACAAAAACTAGTATGAATAAAAATTTCCTTATTGCAGCAAGTTTGGTAGCAAGTTTTTTTGCAACAGCTCAGGAAGCTACTACCGATGATGACAAGGTAGTTAAAAACAAAAAAGGTCATGAAATATTGCCTAAAGCAGGTGATATTGGTTTAGGTTTTAACGCAATCCCAGTAATGGACGTTTTAGTTAATGCTGTTAGATTAAACCAAGCAGTTGGTGCACAAAACTCAAATGCTAACGGATACGTTAACAACACTAACAACCAAATTGTAGGTAAATATTTTTTATCTAACACAACAGCAATTCGTGCAAGAGTTTCTGTAAACACAACTTCTGGTAACTTTGTTTACCAAGTTCAAGATGCTCAAGCTCGTTACGATGCTTCTTTTGGAACTGTTAACGACCAACAAGCTGCTCAATTATTAAGAGTAGATGATAAAGCAACTTATAGCAAAAGTAATATTAACTTAGCTGTAGGTTACGAAATGCGTCGTGGATACAGAAGATTACAAGGTTTTTATGGTGGTGAATTTATGATTGGTGGCACAAGCGCTCGTCAATTTAACACTTATGGCAACAACTTTAGTGGAGATATTACTACAGGTGTTGATTTTGTTAACAACTTTAATTCAGGTGCAATTACTACTCAAAACCCTGCTAACCAAAGGGTAACTCGTAACTTATCAGTGCGTGAGCGTGGTAATTTCCGTTTAGGTTTACGTGGTTTTATTGGTGTTGAGTATTTCTTCGCTCCTAAAATTTCAGTTGGTGCTGAATTTGGTTGGGGTTATGCTTTAAACTGGAGACGTGGACAAACTTTAGTACGTGAAGTTTATCAAAATGCACAAGATGGACCTAAAGTATTTAATGAAACAGTTGATATTGATTCTCGCGAAGCTCAAAAAGGTTTCTCGGTTGATAACAATAGCAACAATGGTTTCTCAATGAATAACTTATTGGGTAACACTAACTTAAATGGTGGTTCAGGTGCAATTACTTTAATGTTCCATTTCTAAAATTAACAAATTAATAAAAATTAAAACTAAATAAAATGAAAAAAATAGCAATAGCTTTATCAATCGCAACTTTATTTGTTGCTTGTAAAAAAGAAAAAGAAAATACTTTAGAAGTTACTGACACAACAGGTTCAATGACTTTAAGTGGTGTTGTATCTAAAAACATTATTACTCACAATGCATCTGGTAACTGGACAACAGGACAAGTAGTTGCTGCTGGTGTACCTGTTTCTTTCCGTGTTGCAAAATCAGCTTTATATCCAGGTTCTCAAGCTATGGGTTATAACGTTTACAATGCAACTACTGATGCAAATGGTAGATATTCATTAACTATTAAAACTCCAGGTTTAAATAGTGCTTCTGGTTTCTTAACTATCGAAAGCTGGAATGGAACTTTAGATACATTAATTAATGGTGTTACTAAAGTTGGTTACCCTGGTACGTTTATTGGTTATATGAATACTTACAATGTGTCTTCAGGTTCAAACCAAACTCAAAATTACACAGCTGGTTTCTCTGCTGTAAGTTCAAATCCAAATTCAACTCAAATTGGAACTGCACAAGCTAGTGGTCAAATTTTTATTGACTTAGCATTAAAATCACGCGCTACTCCAACTACAGCTCCTGCTTTCTCATCAACTAACATCCCTGTTGGTTCTGGAGTAACTGTATTATGCGAATTTGATAAAGATCCAACTTCATTAATGAAAAAAATCTATACAACTACAACTGATGCTGCTGGTCGTTATAGCTTTACTGGTTTAGCTACTGTTGCTGCTGGTACAAGTGGATTTAACCAAAATGCTAAAATTTGGGTTGATGATTTAGTTAAAACTCGTGATACACTTGTTAACATTGGTACAACTTTAGTTGTTACATCTACTGTTACAGGTAAAACTGGTGTTTACAATAACGCTGCTACATTCCCTAATGGTTTATTTAGCAACGAAAACCGTAATGCTCAAAATATTACTTTAAGTGTATTTACTCAAAACTAATTTTTGATAAATTAAATTTAAAAGCCGCTCAATAGAGCGGCTTTTTTGTTTTTATATCAATGTGTTTGAATTATATACATTTATGTGTTTTCTCTAAAGGAAATTCATCTTTAAGGTTTATAATAAAGCTATATACAGCTTGTTGTTCTACGAGGAGATACTATACATCTTTTTAAGATATCTCGTTCTAAATTTATAAAGTTCATTTTTTATTTTAAAATCTTTTCCCTCTAATTACTTATAATAAAATACTTGGCGTTAACTGCTCATTACCTCAAGGCTTGTTCTTTTAAGAGTTTTCTAATAATGTCTAATTTAAAAGCTACTTTCATGTACAGTTTTTAGTTTGCTTAATTCTATAGCATATAATTAAAATCCAAACTTTAATGACGGGTTTTTCTTTTCTTTTTATAAATCAAGCGCAATCTTAACTTTTGGAACTATTAAAAGATTAAAATCTAAAAATGCAAAAAGAATTTACTTAGCTTTTTCTTTTTGCATAGGGTTGCTACCAGTGCTTTGACCACGTGGTTTTGCTGCGTTAGTTTTTTCTTTAAACATTCTAAATTTACTAGGTTGTTCTTTAACATTCCACAAATTATTATTTTCGTTAATATCAGCAGTTTCTTTGTACGGGTCTAATTGTATGCTTTGTACTTTTTTGTTTTTTACAAAAGTTTTAGTTACTTCATTTTCATTTTTGCGCCAAACATATGCGTGCACTCTTTCAATATCAGAGCTTCCATCTTCATAATTAAATTGAATTATAATAGGCATAACTAAGCCTCCTTTATTTAAAAATTTTATTTCGTATAAAAATTTATTTTGGTAATTACTAAAATCGTCATCATTCATTACCTCAATATTATCATTATGCGTACGAACTTCTTCTATCATTTTTTCTTCGGGCACATAGGTGTAATAAAAATCGCGTAATGTTGTATCTATATCAATTAATGATTTAACACCAGCTTTTTTATTATTAATTTGAGTTATACTTTCAAAATTATTTTTTTTCCTTGGCATATATCTAACAGTGTCTGTCTTAACTACAATAGCTTTACCTTGAACAATTTGAAACGCTTTAACTGTGTCTATTGAAATATCTACAGGGTCGGTATCATAAAACCAACCTCTCCAAAACCAATCTAAATCAACTGCACTTGCATCTTCCATACTTCTAAAAAAGTCTGCTGGTTCGGGATGTTTGTATGCCCATTTGTTACAATATTGTTTAAATGCATAATCAAACAATTCTCGTCCCATTACTGTTTCACGTAAAATATTTAATGCTGTTGCTGGTTTGCCGTATGCGTTAGAGCCAAAATCTATTATATTTTCGCTGTTTACCATTATTGGCTCTAAATATTTTTTTGGTAAGCGCATATAATCTGTAATTTTATATGCAGGCCCTCGCCCCGATGGATAATTTACATCAAATTCTTTTTCGGTTAAATATTGTATAAAAGTATTTAAACCTTCATCCATCCAACTCCACTGGCGCTCATCGCTATTAATTATCATTGGGAAAAAGTTATGCCCAACTTCATGAATAATAACGAGTATCATTCCGTTTTTTATACCTTCAGCATAAGTACCATCTTTTTCAGTTCTTCCAAAATTAAAACAAATCATTGGGTACTCCATTCCGTTAGCAGCTTCAATACTTTGCGCAACGGGGTAACGATAGTTTACCGAATATTTACTGTATGTTTTTATTGTATGCGCAACAACTTTAGTTGAATATTTTCTATAAAGTCCATAAGCCTCTTTAGGGTAAAAACTCATACACATTACTTTTTTTCCGTAATTATTAATTGCCATTGCATCCCAAATAAATTTACGCGAACTTCCCCAAGCAAAATCTCTAACGCTATCTGCTTTAAAAATCCAAGTTTTAGTTGCAGTACTTTTATTTGTTTCTGCTTTTTTTGCTTCATCTAATAGAACAATTTCAACAGGTTCTGTTGCTGTTTGTGCTTTTTGCCAACGTGTTAATTGAGCTGGACTTAAAACTTGTGCGTAATTTTGACATTCGCCGGTTGAGCAAACAATATGATCGGCTGGTACAGTCATTTTTACTTTATAGTTACCAAAAGCTAAGGCAAATTCGCCCCTACCAGTAAATTGTTTGTTTTGCCAACCATGAAAATCGCTGTAAACACACATTCTAGGGAACCATTGAGTCATAGTAAATAAACAGTTACCATCTTCGGCAAAAGGTTCGTAACCTCCACGTCCGCCATAACGTGTGCGCTCAATCATTTTATAATGCCACTTAACTATAAACTTAAATTTACCTTTATTTAGTAAAGGTTTTGGTAAGTCAATTCGCATCATAGTTTGGTTAATGGTGTATTTAAGTGGTTTTCCAAATTCATCAGTAACTGCATCAATTTTATCGCCTAATTCTTGTAAATGTTTTTTTTCAAGTGCGTCTATTGTATTTGGAGTAATAGGTTCGTTTACTTTGTTTTCGTCCCAAGTATGGTTGTCGCTTGTTGGGTCGTGTTGGTTTTCATCTAACTGTAACCATAAATAAGAAAGACTTTCGGGAGCATTGTTGTGATAGGTAACAGTTTCGGTGCCTATAATTGATAAGTTTTTTTCATCTAACTTAACATCAATATCATAATCTGCTTGTTGTTGCCAATATTTTGCACCAGGCGAGCCACTAGCGGTACGGTATTCGTTTGGTGTAGGTAATATTGTGCCAAGTTGTTCAAATTTGTTTCCATGATTAGATTTAGGATTGTTTTGAATGTTTTGCGCGAAAAACTTTGTACTTATAAATAACAAAATAAAAGCGAAATAATTAATGATTTTAATCATATCATAACAAGTTAAGTGAGGTCATAAATATACTAATTAAGTAAAAAAACGACAATATTTAAGCGTAGTTTAACACAAATAAAAAAGCCAAACGTTAATTTGGCTTCTAAAATTTTATTTATTTTTTAATTATTGGCAAGATACGCTGCCAGATACTGAAACAGTAGGGAAATTAAAGTTTTGTTGAGCGCATTGTACACCAATACATTGTGCATTTATACCAGTAGAGTTTGTTTGTACAATTACCGTACCCGATTTACCATACCAGGTAATACCTGAAGGTTGATTAGGAGCATTATCTACAACAACAGAACATGCAGAGTTACCAATTGGAGTTGATGCTACTTGTAATGTTGTGCTACCCGGAGGTAAAATTGTACCAAAAGTAATTGTAACATTAGATGTACCGTTTGTACCTTTAACAGATAAACTACTGCTAGTAACGCAAGCTGAATTTAACCAACCGCTTCCGCCTGCAATTAATTGTGAGTTAGATGTAGCAGGATTTGTAACAGTGTTTGTGCCTGTTACAGTTTGGTTACCAACATTAGGGTTGCCTGCTGTACCGCCTGCAGCCTCTTTATACGTAGGTGTTATAGCACCATTATCTTTCTTTTTTGTACAAGCAATTATAATAACTGAAAGTAAAACAACAGTTAAAAACGATATATATAAATTTTTTTTCATAAACCTTAAACTTTTAGCAATGGAATATTACTACCAAAGATAACTTATTGTTTTTAAAATTACAAATAAAAACAGCATAAAATGATTGAAGTAAGTAATTTATTGATTAAAGCTATTAACTTACAAATTAAATAACTGTTTTTTTACCACCTTTCATTATTAATGCACAAATAAACGCGCCCGACATACCAAGTATTAGCATAGAAAACAATTTACCTGTTGTAGCTTTAATTGCAGATAAACTAGCAATTTGCTCGTCAATAATTGTTGGAATTTGTTCTACTTTAAATTTTGAAGCGTTTTTGGCTTGTAGTTCAAGCATTGTTTTATAATGCGTTTCGCTTTTATAATATTCTATTTGCTGTGGTAAAGAAACTTTAAACTCGGCATAATTATATATGGCTGTTAAAATTAATGCAACAGCAAATGTAGTTAAAGCCATTCTGGCTGCGTCTTTTCCACTTATTGTTCCGTTGTAATCTTTAGATTTTATCCAATAAATACTAATAACAAAAAAAGGAATAAGCGCTAAAACAGAAATAATATGTGCAAAATTAAACCAAAATTTTTCGAAAGTTAAATGATTTAAAAATAAAATTAATTTATAAATTATGTAACAAACACTGTATAGTAAACCTACTATTAACGCTTTTTTATTCATTGTAATTACTTTAAGAAAAATTATCCATTCATACTAACTAAAAACTCTTCGTTACTTTTTGTTTTTTTTAATCTGTCTAATAAAAACTCCATAGCTTCTTGAGGATTCATATCTCCTAAATGTTTTCTCAATACCCAAAGTCTGCTTAAGGTTTCTTTATCAACTAATAAATCATCTCTTCGTGTTGAAGATGCTAATAAATCAATTGCTGGATAAATACGTTTGTTTGCTAACTTTCTATCTAACTGCAATTCCATATTACCAGTACCTTTAAATTCTTCAAAAATTACTTCATCCATTTTACTGCCTGTTTCTGTTAATGCTGTAGCTAAAATGGTTAAAGAACCTCCTCCTTCTATTTTACGCGCTGCACCAAAAAAACGTTTTGGTTTATGCAAAGCATTTGCATCTACTCCTCCTGTTAAAACCTTTCCACTTGCAGGCGATACTGTGTTGTAAGCTCGAGCTAAACGTGTAATACTATCTAATAAAATAACAACATCATGCCCGCACTCAACTAAACGTTTACTTTTTTCCAAAACTATGTTTGCAATTTTAACGTGTTTTTCAGCTGGTTCATCAAAAGTACTACTCACAACTTCTGCTTTTACACTTCGTGCCATGTCTGTAACCTCTTCTGGGCGCTCATCAACTAATAAAATAATTAAATAAACCTCTGGGTGGTTGGCAGCAATTGCGTTGGCAACATCTTTTAATAATACTGTTTTACCTGTTTTTGGTTGCGCAACTATTAAACCCCTTTGCCCTTTACCAATTGGAGCAAACATATCCATAACTCGAGTGCTTAAGTTTTCTTGCCCATGGCCGGTTAACTTTAATTTTTCGTAAGGAAATAATGGTGTTAAATAATCAAACATTACTCTATCACGCACATAACTTGGGTCTCTGCCATTAATTTTATCTACTTTAATTAACGGAAAATATTTTTCGCCTTCACGTGGTGGGCGCACACCGCCTGTTACAACATCTCCAGGCCTTAACCCTAAAGATTTTATTTGAGATTGAGATACATAAACATCATCAGGTGAGTTTAAATAATTATAATCTGAACTTCTTAAAAAGCCATATCCGTCAGGCATAACTTCTAAAACGCCAGTTGTAAATACTATGTTATCAAAATTGTAATATACCTTTTCTGGTTTTTTAATTTGCTCTACCTCTTGTTGGTCTTTTGTTACATCTAAAGTTACCTCATCTCCACTTTGTACCTCGATGCTTTCGTTATTTGTTTCAGAAATTACTTCATCAATTTTACTAGTCTCTTGTTGTGGAATTTCTTCTGTATCTGAGTTAACAATGGTTTCTGAAATAATTTCATCTGGTATTGGATCGAGTTTTACTTTACGTGGACGTTTTTCTTTGGCAACTTTATCTTCTTTAATTGGTTTAGTTGTAATGTTTTCTGCTTTTTCATTTTTTACAAATTTAGTAGCCAAATTAGCAGCTAAAGTTGGGTTAGCAATTTGAGCATCAACAATTTTTAATACCAAATCTGCTTTAGATAAGCCTTTTGAATCAATTGCAAAGCCTTTTGCAATTTCTTTTAATTCAGGTAAAGCGCGTGCGCTTAAGTCCATTACTTCGAACATAATTTAATAGATAATATTTTTATAGATAAAAGATAATATTGTTTTTAGATTTTATAGTTGTAAAGAAATTACAACAATTAACGAAATCGGTGGCAAGTTTACTAAAAATAATTTGAATGCAAAAATATTTTTAAAATAATTTTATACCTTTACAAAGTGAGGATAAATGTATTAATTATAGTATTGTTGTTTGTTGGTTTGTTTTTTAGTTGTAAAAATAAATTACAAGTAAACGCACCGTATAAAGATATTCCAAATGTTTATGCGGTGTTGTGCCCTCAATTACCCGAACAAACTATTCGTATAAATAAAACATTTTTAGGCGAAGGCAATGCTTTAGATATGGCTAAAGTAGCCGATTCTGTAAATTACCCTGCAGGCGAACTTACAGTAACTTTAAATAGATTTGTAAATGGTGCGCAAGTTAACGCTAGTTACCAAAACCAAACTGTAGTTTTTGGAGAAAAAGTTTTAGAAACATCAGCAGGTGTTTTCAGTTCAAAGCAACGTGTTTATTTTACAAACGATAAATTATTTACCGATGGTGAGTACAGGCTAACAATTAAAAATAACAAAACAAACGAAACATTTACCGCAAAAGCTAACGCATTAGATAGCGTAAGAATTGCAGGCTTACCATCACCATTTGATGCTAAACATTACCCATACCCTAATACTATTTCAAATGATTCTATTGCAATAACTATAGATTACTCTGTGCCAAATAAAAAATACACTATAATATACAAAGCTACAGAGCCTGGCTTAAAAGCAAAAGTTTATCAACTTTCAATGCGTTTCCATTATTACGATTCAATAAATGGAGCACCAAGCAATTACAATTATGTTGAGTATGCCTTTTTAAATAAATTTAACCCTAACGACTTACAAAAAGTTCCTGCACTAGGCGATTGTTTTACTGCCGAGTTTTATGGTAACGATTTAATAAATAGTTTAAGTTATTCATTCTCTAAAGTAAACACTCCTGCAGGTTTTATTAGAAGAAGAATTTACATGATACAATATATTATTACAAGCAGTAGTAACGAATACTCTGACTATATGCAATATGCCAACCCATCTTTAAATGTTGCACAAGAAAAACCGTTATACACAAATTTTGATGATAAAAAAGCTTACGGTATTTTTACATTTAAAACGCGATGTAGCATAAATAAAAAAATTAGAAACGATTATGTAAACTATTTAGGTATAACTAAACCAACTTGTAATTACGGCTTTTTTATGTTTGCAATTGGCACATCTTCAAACGATCCGGGTGGATATAAGGCTTTAAATTGCCAGTAAATTTTCTATTTGGCACTTTTTTATATTAAATTCAGTCTATATTTCAGCTAAAATAACATATTTGTGACATAGTGGCACTTTTTAAACAAATATGGCCTGTGGCATATAAATTGATTCCCTATTTGCATAAATAATAAAATTATGGGAAAAATAATAGGAATAGATTTAGGAACAACCAACAGTTGCGTTGCAGTAATGGAAGGTAATGAAGCTGTTGTAATTGAAAACAGCGAAGGCAAAAGAACAACACCTTCGGTAGTTGCTTTTGTTGAAGGTGGAGAGCGTAAAATTGGAGACCCTGCTAAACGTCAAGCAGTAACTAATCCTAAAAAAACAGTTTATTCGATTAAACGTTTTATGGGAAATTCTTTTGACGAAAGCTCTAAAGAAACTGGTCGTGTACCATATTCTGTTGTTAAAGGAGATAATAACACACCACGTGTACAAATTGACGACAGAAAATATACACCTCAAGAAATTTCGGCAATCATTTTACAAAAAATGAAAAAAACAGCCGAAGATTTTTTAGGAACTGAAGTAACCGAAGCTGTAATTACAGTGCCAGCATATTTTAACGATGCACAACGTCAAGCCACCAAAGAGGCAGGCGAAATAGCAGGTTTAACCGTTAAACGTATTATTAACGAACCAACTGCTGCTGCATTAGCTTATGGTATGGATAAAAAAGGTAAAGACATGAAAATTGTTGTGTTTGATTGTGGTGGTGGTACACACGACGTTTCGGTTTTAGAATTAGGAGATGGTGTGTTTGAGGTTAAAAGTACAGATGGAGATACGCATTTAGGAGGTGATGATTTTGACCAAGTTATTATAGATTGGTTAGCTGATGAGTTTAAAAAAGAAGAAGGGGTAGATTTACGCCAGGATCCTATGGCTTTACAACGCTTAAAAGAAGCTGCTGAAAAAGCTAAAATAGAATTAAGTAATACTACAAGTTCAGAAATTAATTTACCTTACATTATGCCTGTTAATGGTATTCCAAAACACTTGGTAAAATCGTTAACTCGTGCAAAATTTGAACAATTAGCTGATAGTTTAGTGCAACGTACTATTGAGCCTTGTAAATCAGCATTAAAAAACGCAGGCTTATCAACTACCGAAATTGATGAAATAATTTTAGTTGGTGGTTCAACTCGTATACCTGCAATACAAAGCGCGGTTGAAAAGTTTTTTGGTAAAGCGCCAAGTAAAGGTGTAAACCCAGATGAAGTTGTTGCTTTAGGTGCAGCAATACAAGGTGGTGTATTAAGTGGCGATGTTAAAGATGTATTATTGTTAGATGTAACGCCATTAAGTTTAGGTATTGAAACTATGGGTGGTGTATTTACTAAATTAATAGAAAGTAATACAACAATTCCTACTAAAAAATCGCAAGATTTTAGTACTGCGGCTGATAACCAACCAAGTGTTCAAATTGTGGTTTACCAAGGTGAGCGCCCAATGGCTAAAGACAATAGAAAATTAGGCGAATTTAATTTAGATGGTTTACCTCCTGCTCCTCGTGGTGTACCGCAAATTGAAGTTACATTTGATATTGATGCCAATGGTATTTTAAATGTTAGCGCAAAAGATAAAGCTACTGGTAAATCGCATAACATACGCATTGAAGCAAAAAGCGGTTTAAGTCAGGAAGAAATTGACAAAATGAAACGCGAAGCTGAAGCAAATGCTGATGCTGATAAAAAAGCCAAAGAAGAGATTGACAAATTAAATGAGGCTGATGGTATGGTGTTTCAAACTGAAAAACAATTAAAAGAATACGGTGATAAAATACCTGCTGAGAAAAAAGGTGCAATTGAATCCGCAGTTAAAGAATTAAAAATGGCACATGCCGCTAAAGATTTCGCAAAAATTGAAGTTAATTTAAAAACTTTAAATGATGCGTGGGCTGCAGCAAGTGAAGATATGTACAAAGCACAACAACAAGGTGGCGCAAATGCAAATCAGCAACAAGATAATAGTCAAGCAAACGCCAACAATCAACAAACAAGTGAAAATGTAACTGACGTTGATTTTGAAGAAGTAAAATAAATTTAATTTAATTCTTAAAAGCCTCTGTAAATTATACAGAGGCTTTTTTATTGAATTACAATTTACTAAATTTACTTAGTATGAAAAATTTTTGTTTTTATCTATTTTTATTTTTTTTACCGCAACTTTTTATTTCACAATTAAAATTTCCTGAATTTTTGCAGGGCACATGGCAAGTTGAAAATAAAGAACAATTTGAACATTGGGATATTTTAAATCAAACCCATTTAAAGGGGTACTCGTATCATAATACAAATTCAGAAATTATAGTTGAAGAATATATTGAAATTAAAAAAATAAACACAAAAATTATTTATACAGCACATGTAATAAATCAAAATAGTGGTAAAGGAGTAAATTTTACTCTAATAAAGGCAGATAGTAGCTTTGTGTTTGAAAACAAACAACATTACTTCCCTAAAAAATTAATTTATAAAAAAATTAATGCAAATAAAATACAAGTTACCGTTGGCGATAATAAAAACAATCGTGTTACTTATTTTATGAACAAAACAAATAATACAAACACAGTAAATGATACAAGTATTAAAAATAAAAATTACAACGCACAATTAGCCAATACGCTTGGAGCAGATAATTACGGAATGAAAAACTACATTTTAGTTCTTTTAAAAACCGGCGAAAACATTAATCCTAATGAAGACTTTAAAAATAAAAGTTACGAGGGGCATTTTAAAAACATAGATAAACTTTTAAACGATAAAAAATTAATTATTGTAGGCCCAATTAATAAAAACGAAAATAATTACCGTGGGCTTTTTATTTTAGATGTAGATAATTTTACAATTGCAGAACAACTATTAAATGATGATTCTGCTATAAAAAATGGTTACTTGAGTTATGAATTATACAATTGGTATGGCTCTGCTGCGTTACCCGGAAATTTAGAAATATCAGATAAAATTTGGAAAATTAAACCTTAAAAAATGCGATTTATATATTTAGTAATTTTATTTTTATCTATCACACTTAAAGCTCAAATAACTGGCTGTACAGATCCTTTAGCAACAAATTATAATTTTACAGCATCACAAAACGATGGGAGTTGTGTTTACAATTCATCTACAATTAGTCCTGTTGTTTCGCACACTATTAATTCAATTTTAAACGAAACATCTGGGCTTATTAAATTTGGTAATTCACTTTATACACAAAATGATGATACAGATAAAAACATTTATGCTTTAGATACACTAAATGGGAGCATTATTAACACTTATTCATTAAGTAACTTAATAAATATAGATTGGGAAGAAATTTCGCAAGATAATAACTATGTGTACATTGGCGATTTTGGTAATAATGCCAATGGTAATAGAACAAATTTACGAATCTATAAAATCAGTAAAACTTCTTTACTTGCTAATGCTCCAATTATTGATACCATTAAATTTTCTTACTCAAATCAAACAAACTATACTGCAACGGGAAATAACAATACCAATTTTGATTGCGAAGCCTTTATAGTAAAAAACGATAGTATTTTTTTATTTACAAAGCAATGGGTAAATAACGCAACAAGTATATATAGTTTGCCAAAAACAGCCGGCACTTATACTGCACAATTAAAAACAACAATTAATGTACAAGGTTTAATTACTGGTGCAACTTTATTAGAAACTAAAAATTTAATTGTGCTTTGTGGTTACAGTAATTTATTGCAGCCTTTTTTTTATTTAATTTACGATTACTTAGGTAATGATTTTACTAATTGTAATAAACGAAAAATTGATATTCAATTACCTTTTCATCAAATAGAAAGTATAGCAACTACTAATGGAATTAAATATTTTTTAACTAATGAATACTTTAGTAATCTACCATGGGCTAACACAGCACAACAATTGCATATTTTTAATTTAAGTACATTTTTAAATCCGTATTTAAATCCAACGCCAAATTTTATACACGAAACAAATTCAAACAGTAATCTAATAAAAATATATCCAAACCCTAATTATGGAGAATTAACCATTAATGTAGCCCATAATTTAATAGGCGAAGATTTTAAAATATATAACATATTAGGTGAAACACTACAAAGTGAAAAAATTACAAACACTACTCAATTTGTAAATATTTACACTTTGCCTAAAGGAATTTATTTTTTTAAAATAAAAAATGGCGAAATAAAAAAATTAATTAAAGAGTAGGGAGTGTTTTTGCTTTTTATTAATTAAAATTTAATTCAATTGTAATCCCTTTATTAAATGCTCGTCAATTAAAAGCTTTGCTGAAAATGTTAGATGCAGGGAGTGAAGGTTTTGTTGGCGGAATGAATGCAACAAAGTATATGAGTATTACAAAAACATCTAAAGCTACTGCTACCAGAGATTTACAAGACCTGCTCTCAATAAAAGCATTGATTTCAGAGGGTGGAGGTAGAAGTACCAGATACAATTTACATTTACCTTAAAAATAAAAAACCCTTTTCAACAAACATTGAAAAGGGTTTCTCACAATTGAATTATTTTATTATTCGGCTAGCACAATAACTTTGTTTTTGTTTACCTCAACTACACCACCATTAACACTAAACTCTAGTTTATTATTATTTTCTTCAATTAACTCAACTTTACCTTTCATTAAAGTTGCAATCATAGCTGCGTGGTTATCTAACACACCAAAACTACCTTCGCTACCAGGAAAAATAGCTGACTTAACTGTGCCTTCAAATAATTTTTTATCTGGCGTTATAATTTCTAATTTCATATTAAATCTAAGATTTAATTTTTAACTTCTTATTTTGCTTCGGCTAAAATCTTTTTGCCTTTTTCAATTGCTTCTTCAATTGTACCAACTAAGTTAAATGCAGCTTCTGGGTACTCATCTACTTTACCGTCTAAAATCATGTTAAAGCCTTTTATTGTATCTTCAATGCTTACAAACACACCTTTTAAACCAGTAAATTGTTCAGCCACATGGAATGGTTGTGATAAGAAACGTTGTACACGACGAGCACGGTGAACTACCAATTTATCTTCTTCACTTAATTCATCCATACCTAAAATGGCAATAATATCTTGTAACTCTTTGTAACGTTGTAAAATTCCTTTTACGGCTTGAGCACAATTGTAATGCGCATCGCCTAAAACTGCAGGCGTTAAAATACGCGAGGTAGAATCTAATGGATCTACCGCAGGATAAATACCTAGCTCAGCAATTTTACGACTTAATACCGTTGTAGCATCTAAGTGAGCAAATGTTGTTGCAGGAGCCGGATCGGTTAAATCATCTGCTGGTACATAAACTGCTTGAACTGATGTAATAGATCCTTTTTTAGTTGAAGTAATACGTTCTTGCATTTGCCCCATTTCTGTTGCTAATGTTGGTTGGTAACCTACCGCACTAGGCATACGACCTAATAAAGCTGATACCTCAGAACCCGCTTGAGTAAAACGGAAAATATTATCAATAAAAAATAAAATGTCTTTTCCTTGTCCGCTTCCTTCACCATCACGGAAATATTCTGCCATAGTTAATCCACTTAAAGCAACGCGCGCACGTGCTCCTGGAGGCTCGTTCATTTGACCAAATACAAATGATGCTTGCGATTTTTGTAATTCGTTTTTATCTACTTTACTTAAATCCCAGCCACCTTCTTCCATGCTGTGTTTAAAAGCATCACCGTATTTTACAATTCCGCTTTCAATCATCTCGCGCAATAAATCGTTTCCTTCGCGGCTACGCTCACCTACTCCAGCAAAAACCGAGTAACCCGAGTGTCCTTTTGCAATGTTATTAATTAACTCTTGAATTAACACAGTTTTACCAACGCCGGCACCTCCAAATAACCCAATTTTACCACCTTTTGCGTATGGTTCAATTAAATCAATTACTTTAATACCTGTAAATAAAACTTCTGTACTTGTACTTAAATCTTCAAACTTAGGCGGTTGGCGGTGTATAGCATAACCACCATCGTTATTAATAGTATCAATACCGTCAATAGCTTCGCCTACAACGTTAAACAAACGACCTTTAATTTTTTCGCCAGTTGGCATTGTAATAGCTTTACCTGTAGCAACTACTTCCATTCCCCTAAAAACGCCATCAGTACTATCCATAGCAATGGTACGAACTGTATCTTCACCAATATGTTGTTGAACTTCTAAAACTACTTTTTGACCACCTTTTACTATTTCTAAGGCATCTAATATGTTTGGTAATTTTCCGCCTGCAATATCAAAGCGAACATCGATAACCGGACCGATAACTTGTGCAATTTTGCCAATTTGTTTAGACATTATTGATTGATTTTAAAATTTGGGTGCAAAAGTAGTGCTTTTTTAAGGATAATAAAAGAGATTTGTTAACAATTTTAAGGAGTTATTTGCAAATCAGGTTAAATTTTGTTGAATAAATGAAATTAATTGCTTTAGATTTAATGAAATTAGCATCGTTTAGCAGTTTTAATATACATTTGCGTTTTGCTTACAATTTCAAATACAACCAATTTTAGAATAGAAAAGCCTTGTGTAGCCACAATTGGTACGTTTGATGGCGTTCATTTAGGGCATCAAAAACTGCTGCAACAACTTAATAAAGCAAAACAAACTTTAGGTTTACAAACCGTTGTGCTTACTTTTGACCCCCATCCGCGTAAAGTTTTGTTTCCTGAACAAACTGATTTAAAATTATTAAGTTTAACTAATGAAAAATTAGATTTATTAAAAAATTATGGGGTTGATGTTAGCGTTGTTTACCCATTTAACAAGGCTTTTGCTGGTTTAGAAGCTGAACAATATGTGTCTGATATTTTAATTAAAATGTTAAATGTTAAGCATTTAATTATTGGTTACGACCATAAATTTGGCAAAAACAGAGAAGGGAATTTTAATTTATTAAAACAATTAAGTTTAAAATATAATTTTACTGTTGAAGAAATAAGTGCTAAAGATATTGATAACATAACCATTAGCAGTAGTAAAATAAGAAAAGCTATAGAATTTGGCGATGTAGAATTGGCAAAAAATTATTTAGGGCATTATTATTTCACAAAAGCTTTAGTTATTAAAGGTAAACAATTAGGTAGTAAAATAGGTTTTCCTACGGCTAATTTAAAAGTAATGGATACTGATAAACTAATACCTAATATTGGAGTTTATTTTGTTTCAGTTGAAATTGAAACTAAAATATATTATGGAATGATGAATATTGGCACTAACCCAACTGTTGAAAGCACATTAGATATAAAGCAAGAAGTTAATATTTTTGATTTTGAGGGTGATTTATATAACCAAACCATTAAAATAAATTTTATTAAACGTTTACGTAACGAAATTAAATTTGATAATTTAGAACAACTTATTTTACAAATAAAAAACGATAAACAAATGTGTTTAAATTTAATGAAATGAGATTTTTATTTATTATAGTTTTAACTTTATTTTTTTATAACATTAAGGCGCAATTGCTTGATAGTGTTAGCTTAGCTAATTTGCCTCAAGAAATTTCATTAGATTCTGCTAAAAAAAATCCTGATGCTGTTGTAAAATTAGTTTTAAGAAAACAAAAATTAAAAGAATTTCCGGTTGAGATATTTAAATTTAAAAACCTACAGTATTTAGATTTAAGTAAAAATAATTTTAAATATTTGCCTGATTCTTTTAATTTATTACCTCAATTACAGGTTTTAATTTTAAGTAAGTGTGGTTTACAAAAAATACCAGCACACATAGGCGATTTGAAAAATTTAAAGCATATAAATATTAACCAAAATAGTATAGAGCGAATACCGTATAGTTTTGGTTTGCTCGAAAATTTAGAATATGCAGATATTTGGAGTAATGAACTAGAAGCGTGGCCCGAAAGTATGAAAGAGCTTAAAAAGCTTAAATGGATGGATTTAAGAAATATTTTAATTCCATTAGATAAACAAAACGAGTTAAAAAACTATTTGCCGCATACACAAATAGAATTTAGTCCGCCTTGTAAGTGTAGCTGGTAAAGTTTTATCTTAAATGTTTATTAAACATTAACACAATTTTTATATTAAAAGACGATAATATGTTCTTGAAAATTAGTATGAACTCATATTCTTTTTTATTGATTTAGTTAAGCAAAATAATTTTATGTATAGTTTTAAATATAAATGGTATAAGTTAAATCTTAATATTGCTTGCGCAAGATGCGGTAATAATGTTCCTATGCAGGATACCAAAGGCTCGCCCGAGTGCGATGATTGTGGAGAAAGAAGCAAATACACTTGGGTTGATGCAATGAATTTTTGTGATGTAAAATCCCTTATAAAAGGTGAAACTGGTAATAAAAAAATATTGGGGACAATGGACGCTAATTTAAACACCGAAGCAGTTACATCTATTAACTGTTATGAGTGTAAACAAATTGTTGAGCCAAACGAAGATCTTACGCTTACAAATAAATATACCTGTTTACATTGCGAAAAAGAATTGCATTTTGAGTTTTTTAAAGAAATAAATAATATTGTTTTTTACACTTACGTTAATAAAAAAATAAGCGACGCAAACAAAGCAGCGCTTATAGCTGTTAGGTGTGCGGCTTGCGGTGCCCCACTAAAAACAGACCCATCTAAAACAAATTACCATTGCAAGTTTTGTGGAGTTGAAAATATTTTACCACCAGTTTTAAGACAAAGACGTGTTTTAGACAATATTTTTGCTGGTGTTCAAAATAAGACTCCTTTAGTAAAAAACATTAATGAACTTAATAATACTAACTCTGTAATAGAATGTTTAAAGGACAATAAACTTGATTCATTTGAAGCAGGTGCATTAGATAAACTTATACAAAAATATCCTGATAACTTATTAATTTATCATATAATAAAAAACGACCTTAATTATGATTTTAAAACAGAAACCTATGAGAAATTATGGGAGCTTACAAAAAGTGAACCGTTTATAAACATAATTGCAAAAAAATTAAATAAGAGCGAAAGTGAAAAATATTTAAAATTGAAAAAACAAAATAATATCCCTAATAAGCAAAATGAAAAAGGCTCTAAAAGCGAGGTTGGTTTTTTTGATAAATTAAAAAAGCTGTTCGGATAAAAAACAAAAAAACCCAAGCTATTAAACTTGGGTTAAACTTTAGTTTATATTAATTTTTTATCCTTGAGGTGCGGCTGAATCAGATTCTTTTTTTCCTTTAGCTTCGGCAACTACAATGTTTCTTTCAAAATGCATTGTTCCATTTAGTGCATTAATTGCGTTTTGTGCTTCGCTATCATTTTCCATTTCAACAAAGCCGTATCCTTTACTTCTACGGGTTTCTTTGTCTTTAATAATTCTAACATTAGTAACTTGGCCGTACTGGCTAAATAGTTCACTAAGTGCTTGTTCTCTTACTTTAAAGCTAATATTGCTTACAAAAATATTCATGTTTGGTTAATTTGTTATAGTAAAGATATATAAATTTTCTATATAACAAAAAAAACTACTATAAATTATTAAATAAAACTGGTCGAAATGGCATTAATTTAAAACTTAAACCTCTCGTTAAGATTTACCGGAAACCCTTTTCTAATTAAAAATTTACCAACCTTAATTTTCCCTGTTAAATTAATATTTCCTTTAAGGCCGCCACTAACTATTTGCATAACTTCGGTTAATTGCATGCCTTCAAAACTACCTTTTAAATGAAAAGTGTAGTTTTTTTCTTCATTTGGCTTAATAAAAACGCGTTTAGTACTTTTTGCTTTTCCAATAGTTTTGCCGCCAAGGCTTACGTTAAACGAGCTTTTATAAACACTAAATCCAAATGAATTTGGGTTTTTAACTCCCAATTCTATATTTGCATCAATTCCTTTCAAATCAATTTTATTTACTTTAAACCCCTTAATGCCAGTATATTCGGGTTCTTTTATGCTTTTACAAGAAAAAAACATTAAAGCAATTAATAAGTAAATAAAATGTGTTTTCATTTTTTTAATAATGGAATTAAACTAGCAATTACCCAAACACTTTCTAAAATTACAAAAGGCCAAAAACCAATCATATAACTGCTTATTCCAGCAAGTCCTGCACCTATAACATTTAATAATAAATACCATTTATTGGTTGCACTTATTTTTTTAGTAACATTTAAAGCAAATGCTACCAATAATAAAGTAACGCCAAGTGTTGCAATCCAATCGCTTAAGCCCATTATTTACTTAAATCTGTAAAATGTTTGTAAAATAAAGGTATGGTTTCAATTCCTTTATAATAATTAAACAAACCATAATGTTCGTTAGGCGAGTGTAAAGCATCGCTATCTAAGCCAAAGCCTAGTAAAATACTATCTAAACCTAATTCTTTTTTAAATAATGCCACAATTGGAATACTTCCGCCTCCACGAGTAATAACTGGTTTAATTCCAAAAGAATCATTCATAGCCATACTTGCAGCTTTATAACCAGCGCTATTTGTGCTTATAACTACAGGTTCGCCTCCATGGTGAGGTTTTACCTCAACTTTAATACCTTTAGGGGCAACGCTTTCAAAATATTTTTGAAAAATTTCACTTATTTCGTCGCTGTTTTGGTTAGGCACTAAACGCATACTAATTTTAGCAAAGGCTTTGCTTGGCAATACAGTTTTTGCTCCTTCTCCGGTATATCCACCCCAAATTCCATTTACATCAAGGGTTGGTCTTATGCCTGTTCTTTCAAAGGTTGTATATCCTTTTTCACCATAAACATCTTCAATTGCTAAATCTTTTTTATACTCTTCTAAATTAAAGGGTGCAGCATTTAATTCTTTTTTATACTCATCGGTTTCTATTAATACTTTATCATAAAACGCAGGAATTGTAATGTGATTATTTTCATCGTGGCAACTAGCAATTATTTTACACAAAATGTTTATTGGGTTTGCAACACCGCCACCGTAAACACCACTGTGTAAATCTCTGTTAGGCCCCGTAACTTCAACTTCCATATAAGCTAAACCACGTAATCCTGTATCAATACTTGGTGTTGTGTTTCCAATAATGCTTGTATCAGAAATTAAAATAACATCTCCTTTTAGTTTTTCTTTGTTTTTTATTATCCAAGGACCTAAACTTGGCGAACCCACTTCTTCCTCACCTTCAATCATAAATTTTACATTACAAGGCAAAGTATTTGTTTTCATCATTAATTCAAAAGCCTTAACATGCATATACATTTGGCCTTTATCATCGCAAGAGCCTCTTGCAAATATTGCGCCATCAGGGTGAATGTTGGTTTTTTTAATTACAGGTTCAAAAGGAGGGCTATCCCATAATTCAATTGGATCGGCAGGTTGCACATCATAGTGCCCATAAACTACAACCGTAGGTTTTTTAGGGTCAATAATTTTTTCACCATACACAACAGGGTATCCATCTGTTTTACAAATTTCAACTTTATCAGCTCCTGCCTCAATTAACCTTTGTTTTATTGCTTCTGCAGTTTTTTCTACATCATTTTTGTATTTACTATCAGCACTAACCGATGGTATTCTTAATAATTCTAATAACTCACTTAAAAATCTATCTTTGTTTGAGTTAATGTAATTGTTTATTACTTGTTTTTCCATGTTCAAAAAAGAAACGCTAAAGTACTAATTTATTAGCATAATTAATTTTTAAATTTGCATTTCATGAAAAAAATAGTTCCATTTTTAATTTTTATTTCGCAAATAATTTACGCTCAAATTCCCAATATTTTAATTAGTAATCAATTTGAGCCAGAAGAAGTATGTATTGCAATAAATCCTAAAAACACAAAACAAATTATTGCGGGCTCTAATTTAAATAGTGCTTATTATAGTTTTGATGAAGGTTTTACTTGGGAACGAACTCAGGTTAAATGCTCGCCTTACGGTGTTTACGGCGACCCAGTAGTTTTTTGGGATACTACACAAGCTGCTTGTTTTATGAATTTAAGTATGCCTAATAAAAAAATTATAATTGATGGAAGTTGGATTGATAGAATTGTAATTAATAAAAGTAAAAACTTTGGTAAAACTTACGATACATGCTATGCTTTTGGTAAAAATGGTTCTAAAGTGCAAGATAAACACTGGGTTGCCGTTGATCCAAAAACTAATTTTATACATGTAAGTTGGACACAATTTGATAAATATGAAAGCAAATTAAATACAGACTCTACAATTATTAGGTACAGTAATAGTAAAGATGGTGGAATTTCTTGGTCTGAACCAATTAGACTAAGTAAATTTGGAGGAGATTGTTTAGATGGCGATAGTACTGTTGAAGGCGCAGTTCCATGCATAGGGCCAAAAGGACAAGTATATATTGCCTGGGCTGGCCCAAAAGGATTATGTTTTACAAAAAGTACAGATGGTGGAAATACTTTTTTAAAACAAGAAAAAATTATTAATCCAATAAAAAACGGATGGGACCAAAAAGTTGATGGTTTATTTAGAGCAAATGGTTTACCTTTTACAGCCTGCGATAACAGTAATGGGCCAAACAAAGGTAGAATTTATATTTGCTGGAGTGATGAAAAAAATGGCATTAAAAATAAAGATGTTTTTTTGACATTTTCTGATGATGAGGGTGAAAATTGGTGTGAACCTATTTTGGTAACCTATCACCCAAATCATAAAGAACAATTTATGCCTTTTTTAACTATAGATCAAACAACAGGATATGTTTACATTTTATATTATAGCAGGCAAAATTATGTAAGTGGCGATTTAACTGATGTGTATATGGCAATTAGCAAAAATGGTGGATTAAAATTTGAATACTATAAAATAAATGAAGAATCATTTCACCCAAATAAATTAATATTTTTTGGCGATTATATTGGATTAAGCGCCGTTAACAGTGTTGTAAGGCCAATTTGGATGCAATTACATAATTTAAAACTAAGCATCCACACTGCAATATTTAACGATAGTATAGCTGCTATATATAATTCAAATCAATTAAAAAAAAATATAGAAATAATAAATTCAAATTTAAAATTTCAAAATAAAATAACTCTAAAAATTAATAGTAAAATTAAAACCAAAATTGATGTAGCAATTTACGACGCACTAAAACCAGAAAGCGAATTAATAGTTTATAAAAACAAAAAAATAAAAATAGGTAACACTAACTTGTTAATTGATACTGATAAATTACAACTTAAAAAAGGCACCTATGTTGTATTTTTATATTATAACAATACACAAAATTATTATTGGATTACAGAAGAATAAATAAATTTTTTTTTGCGACACTTTTTAATTGTATAATTTATTTTGCTAATGCTAATAGAATTATAAATTTTAATTTATACAATGTAAATGGTAGTATTGATGTTCGTTTTACTATTTCACAAGGAACACCTTGTAATGGCTATAAAATATGGCATAGTGTAGATTCGTTAAACTTTGTACAGGTATTTGAAGACCCAGGAATTTGTGGTTCAAACACAGAAGATGTAACAAAAAGTTTTTTACATTCTGGTCCATCACCAAACTTAACGCATTATTATAAAGTAGAATTAATTGGAACAGAAATATCTCCAATAAAACGTATTTATTTAGAAAATGCTCTTTTACCAAAACTATTAATCTATCCAAACCCAATTACAAATTTTAGTACACCATTAACAATTCAAATTTTAAATTTTAATACTAGTACACAAAAAAATAAATTAATTGGTTTTATCTATAACCATAATGGTGTGCCTGTTCAATCAATCGAATTAATAATAAATAACGGCTATGGTAATATTTTACTAAACGATTTAAAAGAAGGTTTATATGTTATTTGGTTAACTGACGCAAATCAAATTTACAAATCGAAATTTTTAATACAGCGCAATTAATTTTAATTTGGAAACTCGTGCAGATACATATTTATGGGCAATTAGAATGTATAAAAGCAGAACATTAGCTGGCGATGCAATTAAAGGCGGTAAAGTAAAATTAAATGGAAGTAATTTTAAACCTAGCCATGCAGTTAAAATTGGCGAAATTTATACAATGAGTATAGGTGATACAAAAAAAATTATTGAGGTTGTAAGTTTAATTGACAAAAGAGGGAGTTACGAAATAGCAAAACAACATTACATTGATAAAACAGAACCTAAAATAAAATCAGAAAAATTACCAAGTGCTTTTTTTAAGGTAAATATTAAACGCGATAAAGGCGAAGGTAGACCAACAAAAAAAGACAGAAGAGACTTGTCAGATTTTGGTTGGGGTGAATAATTTTAAACTTAATCTATTATCTTAAAACAGTAACATGACCGGTTTTAGATATTTGTTTCCCATTATATAATTTAGATGTTATACGATAATTATATACACCTTGCTCAACGGATTTCCCTTTAAAAAACGCATCCCAACTTTCGTCAAAATTTTTTATTGTTTTTAGTTCTGTCCCCCATCTATCAAAAATTATACATTCAAATTTTTCCACACAAAATCCTCCATAAATTTTAAACTCATCGTTTACGCCATCACCATTTGGTGTAAATGCATTTGGAATAAACAAATCAGGATTAGCGCATCCGCACTCTAAAGGGTAATACAAGGTATCAATACACCCATTTTCATCTTTTGCAATTAATGTTACTAAATACTTACCTGGAGTTTCAAACGAACTTGAAATAACATTTGAATTACTATTTGTTTGCCCATTTCCAAAATCCCAAAAAATTGAGTTGTATCCTATTGAAGTGTTTGTAAAAGTAAGGCTTCCTGGATATTCAACATAATTACTTTCTGCATTTAAAGACGCAAGTAAATTACTTACATTAATATTTACAGTAGTAAAAGACGAGCATGCTCCTTGGTAGCCCTTTAGTGTTAAAGTTGTATTTTTTGTAGGAATAAATGTTAATGGATTTCCTAAATAATAATTTCCGTTATAAGTCCATTCTATTGTATTGGCACCATTTGCATAAACGCTTAATGGAATATTTGGACAAGCATTATTAATTGGATTTATACTTAAAGTAGGCGTATGATCAACAATTACAGGTACACTTGCAGAAGAAACGCAGCCGTTATTAATTGAAGAATTAACAAAAAATGTAGTACTAACGGTTGGCGATATTACAATTGAATTACCCATAACGTTATTTGGTTGCCAAGTATAATTAGCAGAGCCAAATGCTTGCAAGTTAATAGTTCCTCCAGCACAAATATTTAATGCACTTGCACTTATTGTTAATGTTGGAGCAGGATTAACAAAAACAGTATTTGTAGCACTAACCGTACAACCTGAACCAGATATTACCTGAAGTGTAAATACCGCATTTGTATTAGGACTAACAGTAATGCTTGGTGTAGTTGCACCATTACTCCATAAATAACTAGTGCCTATATAATTTGTACCAATTGTAACTTGTTGCCCTTCACAAATTACAGGCGAGTTTAAAGTTAACGTACCTCCATTTGTAACCGAAACATTTGAAACTGCTTGTGCTGTACAACTACCATTTGCACCAATAACAGTATAACTAGTATTTGTTAAAGGTGATACTGAAATTGTATTTGTATTTGTATTATTGCTTAATCCTACCCATGTATAAGTTGTTGCGCCTGTTGCGGTTAAAATTACATTTCCTCCATTACATATACTTGGACTATTTACATTTACATTTGGCGGAGAGCTAACAACAATTGGAACAGTAGATGATTGCGAACAATTTGTGCCTGTAGTTGCAAAAACGGTATAAATAGTATTAGCTATTGGATTAACAACAATTGACGATGCATTAGAACCTGTACTCCAAGTATAACTTGTACCTCCAATAACTGAAATTGTACTTGTTTGTCCTGGGCAAATTGTACTTGAGCTAACAGTTACCGAAGGAGCATTAACAACAACTACTTGGGCTGTTGTATTACCAACACATCCACCATAATTGCCAGTTACAGAATATATTGTTGTAGTAGTTGGAGTAACATTAATAAAATTTGTAGTAGCTCCTGTATTCCATACAAAATTAGTTGCTGTTGAAATTGCTGTGAGATTAGAATTTCCACCTGGGCAAATTGTATCGGAGTTAACCGAAATGGATAGCACTGTTCCTACACTTACCGCAACAGTTGCATTAGATGCACAACCATTTAATGTTCCTTGAACGCTATAAACAGAATTGGCAATAGGAGAATCTGTAAAAGTATTACTAATAAAACCACCATTCCAAGTATAAGTTGTAGCACCATTTGCTGTAAATGTTGCTACTTGTCCGGTACAAACACTTGTTGTTCCAACAACATTTATAGTAGGATTTGGATTTACAGTTACAGTTGAACTACCCACTGAACTACATCCACCTGCGCTTCCTGTAAAGCTAAAAACCCCTGTTGTAGATGGACTAACGGTTAGGGAGGATGCAGTAGAACCATCTCCCCATAAATAAGTTGTAGCACCACTTGCGTTAATAACTACAGATTGTGTGTTGCAAATTGTTGGATTATTAACTGTTAAAGTTGGACTATTATTTACTGTAACAACAGCAGTATTACTAGCAATACATCCTGCAACTGAGGCGTTAACAATGTAACTTGTAGTAGTTACAGGTGAAACCGTTATACTTTGAGTATTTGCTCCTGTGTTCCATGTATAACTAATTGCAGATGCGGCCGAAACAGTAGCCGTTTGACCAGCACAAATTGTTGCACCAAAAACATTAATATTTGCTGCTGAGTTTACAGTTACACTTGCAGTAGTTGTGCTTGTGCAACCAGAATTTTCTCCTGTTACTGTATAAACTGTGTTTACTGGTGGGTTAACAGTAATTGATGAAGATGTAGCTCCCGTACTCCAAGTGTAATTAGTTGCACCACCTGCGGTTAATGTGGCTGTTTGTCCATTACATATTGTACTGCTAGAAGCAGTTAAAGTAGGCCCATTTGTAACAGTTATTAATACAGGAATTCTATAAAAACCCGGGCATGTTTCAGCAAAAACAGTATAAGTGCCAATTGCTGTAAATACAGATGTTGTAAAAACTGCACCAGTTCCAATTTGTGTTGTGCCAACAATATTATTATACCATAAAAAACTTGCAGTTGGGTTATTTGAGGTAGCATTTAAAGTAGCAGAATTATTTACACAAACAGTAACAGGATTTACACTTAAAGTATATAAGGTAATTGCTTGCCCACTTAAACCAGGCGCACCATTTGTTGCACCATTAGGTGGGAAATTAATCATTGAATTTGAATTTGTTGTACCAGAAATTGCACCTAAAACACTTTGAGCTGGCGCACCAGCAGATAAAGCGATATAACCGCCTCCACCTCCGCCACCCGGACCTTCTGCTTCATTAACTGGGCCTGCAAATACAGATTTTACTAATACTTGATTTCCTCCAAGCCCGCCATTAGCTAATATATTAACACCACTTACTGCGCCAGTAGTATTTAAAATTATTGTTCCTCCGCCTCCGCCACCTCCAGCCGCATCATTTCCATTATACCCTGAAAACGGTGCTGGTCCAGTTGCTGTAGTTCCGTTGTTGCCATTTGCAATTATTTGTCCGGAACCGCTTATGTTACCAAAAGTAACAAGATATATCATTCCTCCACCATTTCCTCCATGTCCTCCAGTGTTAGAGCCCGACATATTATTTACTTCACCTGCACCGCCGCCGCCACCAAGAAAAATTCTCCCCGTTGAATAATCTAAAGGCCTTCCTCCAAAACCACCTGTAGGTCTTCTAAAATCGCCGCTCCAAGTTGTTAAAAAAGGACCATTAACTAAAGGATTTATATTTGCATTAGACAATGAATAGCCTCCCTTTCCTCCTCCAGATGAAACAATTGCGGCTCTACCTGGAAATTCTAAATTATAAGCAGTTGCATAAGCTGGATTTGTAATACCATAACCTCTCCAAGTAGCAGGATTTCCAGCATTTGCTCCTCCGCCTCCACCAGCGTTGTGACAATTACCTCCACCACCACCATTAGCGGGTGCTCCGCGTGAATGTTTTCCATTGTAAAAAGCAACATAATCTGCTTGAGAACCAGCAATCCCTTCACCTTTTTCGCCACCTTCGGCATAACCTGCCCCTAAATCAACAAAACGCATACCGCCAAAATTACCTTGGTTAACAGCAAAACCTCTTCTAAACCCTATGCCTGTAGCAACTACAGAACCATTTACAACACTAGTCCCATTAACTTCAGCTGTAACAATTCCTCCAATAGTTCCATTCCATGGGTCGCCAGTTAAACTTGAGCCAGCATTAACAGTTAAAGAACTGTACCTAGGTACACGAATAACTTGTGTTTTTGCTGGAGAAGCAGAATAATTGTTCATTAAATTACAATCCAGTTGAATTGAAGTACCATTAGGAATTGCAAAAACCTGTGCAAATTCATAATTACCACAATTTTGATAACTTAAAATTTCGCCATAAGTAGAATCTTGACCAGGACCAACAGCAAAGGTTTTCATTGAAATGCCTTGTACTTGAATTATCATTACTAAATCGCCAACTTGTAAATTTGATGCAAATCTTGAGTTTGCATTAAGATTACTATTAGCAACGTTTATAACATTAGAGCCTGCAGTAGCATTTGAAGTTAAAGAAGTATATTCGTTTACAATAACATTTAAAGCGGAAACATTTAAGGAACCATGTTTGCCACGTTGAGCAATTAGAGGGTTTAAAAGCCCTAAAATTAAAATAAAATATAAACTTATTTTTTTCAATATAACCTAACAAAAATACGAAATTTAAAAAGGTTAAATGCTACCTTTACTCATTAGAATAAACCGTTTAAAAATTAAAATTTAGATTTTAATCATCTATAAAATTTAATGTATGAAATTTAACATTCATAATTTTGAGGAAAGTTTTACAGAATCTAAATTAAAAAAGGGTTTAGTCCTTCTAAAAAATGGTTTTATTGAACAAAACTTATTAGAAAAAACTTTTAAAATTGAACATAAAAACAATTATTACACTGTTAATTTTTATCAAAAAGGAAACATAGTTAATTTGAACTGTAATTGTGGCGAAAACAAATGCATTCACATTATCTCTTGCTTATTTTACTTTAATAAAAAAAATTTAAGCATTGAAATTAAACCAAAAATAAAAAAAGCACCTAAACAAAATTTAATTTCAAATAATAAAACTAGTATAAGTGAATTATTGCAAAATGAAAACAAAACGACTTTAATAAAATTAATTTCAGATTTTGCTAAAAAAAATGATATTATAAATACAAAGTTAATTGCAACTTTTGGTTCAACTGCTCAGTTTAAAAATAATGAACTACTGTTTTTTAAAATTTCAAATACATTTAATGAAGTTAAAAATGATGAAATAGATTTTGAAAATTTAAGCCAATCTATTTTTAAATTACATCAGAGTTTTTATACTCAATCTAAAATCGAATTTATTATAAATTCAATTTTAAATCTTCAAAATTATTTTATAAAAAACAATACATCAAAATACTGGCAAAAAGATTTTATTGATTTTTATGGAAATAAATTTTTGCAAACTATAAGTTATAAAGAATTTGAAAAAACTAAGTTGCCAATAAATTTAATTATAAAACAATATTTTAAAATTAATAAAAACGAGCCTAATAAGCTTTTACCACAATACATTATTAAATTATTATGGGCTTTAAATAAAAACGATTTAATTGAGATTGTAAAAATTATTGAAAACAATAGTTTAAATCAAAATCAAAATCAAAGTTTAGCTGTAGAATCTATTAATTCAAATATTTCTAAAATTATTCAGAAAGTAAAAAATGAAAAAAACAAAAAAATAACTGTTAATGAAAATATTAATAACGTTTTTTATTGCATAACACTTTTTGAATATGACATAAAACTAGCAGAAGAACTATTGTTAAAAACATTAAATTCAAATCCAAATCTAATCTTTAGTCATTATCAATTTTCAAATTCTATATTCATTTCCCTTAATCAATATAAATTAAATAACACTTTAAACATTTTTATAAAACAAAAATTTATTAGCACATGTTCTTTTGAAAACAACTATTTAATTAAATTTAAAGAATTAAATAAAGCCAATTTATCAACTGAAATTACAACTATTTTTAACTATTGTGTTTTAAAAGTAAAGGGTCAACAAATTACCGAGTTGTTTAATTTTGTTTTATATTTTAATCAATACCCACTTTGTTTTAAACTAATTCAAACACATCAAATTTCATTTAATTTAATAACTCAATTTTTAAACAACACTAAATTTATTTATTTTGAAGACATTAAACTAACTTATATTTCTTCAATAAATAGTCGTATAAATGAATTAAACACAATACGTAGTCAAGAACTAATTTTTAACGAAATTTACAATTCATTAAACTTAATACCTCAACATAAAAGAAATGAATTTTTTGAAATGCTATATAAATCAAGAGCTTCAACAAAATATTTTCATAAATTAATAGAAAAAGAAATTACTGAGATAACTCATTAAAACTCATACTATTTTAAGTAAATTTGCAGAATGAATATTACAGTTGAAAAAGTTATAGATGCATTAAAATATGTTGATGATCCGGACTTGAAAAAAGATTTGGTTACTTTAAATATGATTAAAGATGTAAAAGTTAATGGTAACGAAGTTTCTTTTACAGTAGTTTTAACCACTCCAGCATGTCCAATGAAAGACATGATTCATAAAGCATGCGTAAATGCGATTTTGCATTTTGTAAGTAAAGATGCAAAAGTTAATGTTAATATGACTGCACAGGTAACAAGTAAAAAAGAAAAAGACGAAACAACTTTACGCGATGTTAAAAATATAATTGCAGTTGCTAGTGGTAAAGGCGGTGTTGGTAAAAGTACAATTGCTGCAAATTTAGCGCTTGGTTTAAGTAAACAAGGTGCAAAAGTTGGAATTGTTGATGCAGATATTTATGGCCCATCGCAGCATATTATGTTTGGTGTAGAACGTGATACTCCTGGCCCTGCTGAGTTTAATGGCGCAAAAAAAATGTCTCCAGTTATTAGTTATGGCGTTAAAATAAATTCTATAGGATTTATGGCTGCACCAAACCAAGCCATTGCTTTAAGAGGGCCCATGGCTACAAAAGCATTAAATCAATTATTTTACGATACAGTTTGGGGCGAATTAGATTATTTAATTGTTGATTTGCCTCCAGGCACTGGAGATATTCAAATAACATTATGCAGTTCAATACCCGTTACTGGAGCAGTTGTGGTTTGTACGCCTCAACCCGTTGCAATTAGCGATGCAAGAAAAGGAATTTCATTATTTCAATTAGAACAACTAAATGTACCCGTTTTAGGATTAATTGAAAACATGGCTTGGTTTACACCAGCTGAATTACCACAAAATAAATATTATATTTTTGGAAAAGACGGCATAAAAAATTTAAGCGAAGAGTTAAACATTCCTCTATTAGCACAATTACCTTTAGTGCAAAGTGTAAGAGAGGCCTCTGATGCAGGAAGACCAGCTGTTTTACAAGACACAACAGAACAAGCTTTAGCTTTTACAGAATTAGCTCAAAATGTTGCTCAACAAATTGCAATTAATAATACAAAACCAAGAACTAAATAAATGCTTTATTTAAAACAATTTACATTTAATCCTTTTCAAGAAAACACCTATTTACTTTATAACGATTTAAATGAAGCTATAATTATAGACCCAGGTAATTTCAATAATACAGAAAATACAATTTTAAAAAATTTTATTTCTGAAAAAAATTTAAACTTAACAAGATTACTTTTAACTCATGCTCATATTGACCATGTATTAGGAAATAAATTTATTTTTGATCAATATGGATTATTACCAGAAATGAACAAAAAAGATTTATTCTTTATTCAAAACATGGAAAAATCTGCAACCTTATATGGAATTCCTTTTGAACAATCTCCACTACCAAAAAGATTTATAATCGATGGTGAAACTATTTATTTAGGAAAATATCAATTAAAATGTATTGAAACTCCAGGACATTCTCCCGGTAGTATTTGCTTTTACATTCCTTCAAATAATATTTTAATTGGTGGAGATGTGCTATTTTTAAATAGCATTGGTAGAACTGATTTGCCTTTAGGTAATCATCAAGACCTTATAAATTCTATAAATACTAAGTTATTTGAATTATCAGATGACACAAAAGTATACTCTGGTCATGGCCCTAGCACAACTATAGGTCACGAAAAAAACACTAATCCTTTTTTAAATTAATCTATAACAAATAGAGATTCAATTCTGAATTTAACTTCGTAAAAAGTAATAAACTCGTTATATTTACATATTGAAAATAATTGTTTATATATTTCTGTTTATCTACTCTCTTCAAATTTTTTCTCAAAAAGATTCCACTTACTTTAGAAAAGAAGAGATTATTTATGATGGTAAATTATACCGTAAACACAATAATTATTTAACTTTTGGACCTGGATATTCAAGTTCTACAATTAGAACTGATTTACAAAAAGATTTAGGAATAGATTTTAATTTTCATATTCGTAAAATTTATTTTCAAACGGGGGTAAATATGAGCGGAAATCAGTTTTTAAGTAACAATAATATAAATATTGTTTTTGGTGTTGGATTAAGAAAAGAAAATCATAAAAATAATTTTGCGATTTATGCAGGCCCTACCTATTACACAGGTGTTATAGGAATTGAAGACTCTTTAGGTATAAGGCCACAATTTTATTCGGGTGCGGGGGCTTACATTTCAGCGCAAGCAATTATTAAATTAACTTACGATATTGGTTTTGGAATTCAGCCATACGCAACCATAAACACTAAACAAATTCAAGCAGGGATAAAAGCTGTTTTATTTTTTTCGGGTTCATACAGAGGACCAAAAAGAAACTACAATCCAAATGTTAGACAATACAAATAATCAAAAAGATTTTTTAATTGTTGGCAGTGGATTAGCTGCTTGTACAGTTGCGCATATTCTACATCAAAATAATTTAAGTTTTAAAATTATTTCAAACCCTAACTTAAGTAATAGTTCATTAATAGCTCCAGGAATGTGGAATCCTGTTGTTTTTAAAAGAATGCTAAAAAGTTGGAAAGCAAATGATTTAATTAATTTTTTAATTCCCTTTTATCAAAATATTGAAATAAAAACAAATTCATCTATTTTATCTCAACGTTTATTAATAAAAAATTTTTTCGAACAACAGGAAATTGATTTATGGAATAAAAAGGCAAATGAAAATTTAACTGAGTTTTTGCAAACTCCAATTACGTTTTCTAAAGAGTTAAATTTAAGCGAATGTAAATTAACTGAGAAAGTAGGCATTGTAAATAAAGCAGGGAACATAAATACTTTACAATACATTAAAGCCACTTTAAACTACTTTAAAAGTTTTTACGAAGAACAATTGTTTAACCATTCTGCTTTAAAAATTTCAAATAATACCATAAATTATAATAATGAAAATTATAAAAATGTAATTTTTTGCGAAGGATATCTGGTTAAAGAAAATCCATATTTTAATTTCATTAAACTAAAACCTGCTAAAGGGGAAATACTAAACATTAAAGCAGAAAACTTAAATATAAACAACTCAATAATTAATAAAGATGGATTTATTTTTAAAAAAAATAACTCAGAATTTATTGTAGGTTCAACATACAGTTGGGATAACTTAAACGAAAAAACAACAGAAACTGCAAAAACAGAATTAATAAATAAATTAAGCCAATTAATTTCTTGTAATTATCAAATTACTTCTCAACTTGCTGGAATTCGCCCTTCTAGTTCAGATAGAAGACCAATTATTGGACCTCACCCTAAATTTAAAAATTTATTTATATTTAATGGATTAGGAGCAAAAGGTGTAATGTTGGCTCCATTTCTTGCAAATAATTTTGTAAATTTCTATTTAAAAAAAGAAGATTTAATTGAAGATGTAAACGTAAATCGATTTTACTCAACATATAATGAATAATTTAAAAAGCCCATATAAAAGATTAATAGGAAGAAGAGAATATGTAGATTTTCCGGAGTTAGATTTTTTTCATATAGAAGCAAAAATTGATACTGGCGCTTACTCTAACTCCCTTAATTGCGAAAATATTTCATTAGAAAATAAAAAAGGAGTTAACGTTTTAATTTTTACCATTTGTTTAATTGAAAATGGAATAGAAAAAAGAAAAACAATCGAAACCAATACTTTTTACAAAAAGAAAATAAAAAACTCTTTTGGCGAATTAGAGGAACGTTTTGTTATTAAAACACTTATTAAAATTGGTAAAAAAAGAATTAGAACTTCTATTTCTTTAAGTAACAGAAAAAATATGCGTTACGCAGTACTTATTGGACGTAAATCTTTAAAAGGAAAATTTTTAATAGATGTGCATCAAACTCATATAGGTGGTAAAAAAATTGTACTTTAACATTAAATTTAAATAGCTTATTTACAAATGAAAATAGCAGTTTTATCTAGAAATAAAAATTTATACTCTACTAAAAGGCTTATTGAAGCCGGTGAGTTACGCGGACATGAAATGGTTTTACTTGATCACATGAAATGTGTTTTAGTAATTGAACAAGGAAGGCCACATATATATTATAATGGTAAAGAGGTAGTAGATATTAATGCCGTTATTCCTCGAATTGGCGCAAGCGCTACATTTTACGGAAGCGCAGTTGTAAGGCAATTTGAAATGATGAAAATTTTCACAGCTGTTGAATCTCAAGCTCTTGTAAGATCAAGAGATAAATTAAGAAGTTTACAAATACTTGCAAGAGCAGGCTTAGGAATACCTAAAACAGCTTTTGCTTCATCGCCTAAAGATAAAGACATTGATAGTGTTATAGAAAACATAGGTGGCGCACCTTGTGTAGTTAAACTATTAGAGGGCACACAAGGAATTGGCGTTATTTTAACTGAAACACAAAAAGCTGCAAAAAGTGTAATAGAATCTTTTTTAAAATTAGAAGCTAATATGCTTGTGCAAGAATTTATTAAAGAAGCAAAAGGGGCAGATTTAAGAGTTTTTATAGTTGATGGACAAATTGTTGGTGCAATGAAACGTCAAGCTAAAGAAGGTGAATTTAGAAGTAATTTACATAGAGGAGGAACCGCAAGCGTTATTCAACTTACACCTGAAGAAAGAGCAACTGCACTTAAAAGTGCTAAAAAACTAGGCTTAGCAATTGCAGGGGTAGATTTACTTCAGAGCGCACGCGGACCGTTAGTAATGGAAGTAAATAGTAGTCCTGGCTTAGAAGGCATTGAAGGTGCAACTGGAGTTGATATTGCAGGAAAAATTATTGAATACGTTGAAAGAAATGAGTTTAATAAACCGGGCGAATAATTATGCAAGATTTTTTAGAAATAAACAATCAAAAAATAAATCGTGGCGAAATAAAACAAATCATACTAAATGATTATGAACTACATTCTAAAACAAAAATAGAAATTCCTGTACATGTAATACGTTCTAAAAACACAGGCCCAACAATGCTATTATGCGCTGGTATGCATGGCGAAGAAACAAATGGAATTGAAATTGTAAGAAAATTAATATCACGAGAAGAAATTCAAAATTTAAAATGCGGCAATTTAATTGCTATACCTGTTATAAATGTTGTTTCGTTTTTATATGGCACAAGAGATTTGCCTGATGGAAGAGATTTAAACAGATGTTTTCCTGGGAGCAAAAGTGGTAGTTTAGGGAGCAGAATTGCTAATGATATTATGAAACATATTTTACCAATAATTGATTTTGGTGTTGATTTTCATACCGGAGGCGCAAAAATAAGTAACTTTCCACAATTAAGATGCGTTTATAATTTTGCTGATAATTTACAATTAGCTGAAAAGTTTTCTGCTTCGTTTATTATTGATAGTAATTACCGCGAAGGCACATTTAGACACGAAGCGGCAAAAAAAAACAAACCCATTTTAGTTTATGAAGGAGGCGAAAGTATGCGTTTTGATTATCACGCCATAAACGAAGGGATTAATGGCTGTTTAAGATTAATGAAATCATTTAACATGATTGATTTAGATTTACCAAATAACCCTTACATAAAAATAAAAAAAGACCTTTGGATAAGAGCTAATTCAAGTGGATTGTTTCACATGAATGTAAATAATGGCGCACACGTTCAAAAGGGAGATTTGGTTGGTTTTATCTGCAATCCTTTTGGAGATATTGTAAACAAAATTATAAGTACAACTGATGGTTACATTTTAGGCGTAAACAATAGGCCTGTAGTTAACGAAGGCGATGCGCTAATACACATTGGTATAGAACTTGATTAATACAATAAAAATTTATTGTATACTGATTCTCAAAACAACTATTTTATTCAAACAAAGTCTTAAACTTATTAAAAATCGATTTTTAATAAGTTCATAATGTGACAGTTAAATAACGTGTCTTAAATTAGTTATTTAGAGTAAATAATTTTAAGATGAAGTTAATCCGTTTAAATAAAGTTGTATTCTTCTTTTTACTGCAAATTATAAGTGTTTTTTCCTTAACAGCTCAATCTAAAGATGAGTTAGAACAGCAAGCCTATGATTTATTAAATGAAGAAGAATATCAAGCAGCATATAGTGCTTTTGATGCATTAGTAGTCAAATATCCTAAAGAATTAGATTATAAACAAAAATTAGGAATTTGTTGTTTAAAATATACCGACAAAAAAGACAGAGCTATTGAAGTTTTTTCTTCTCTTAAAGAAAGCACAAAAGATATATTATACGATTATTATTTAGGAATTTCTTATCAATCTAATTACAAATTTACTGAGGCAATTAAATATTTAGAAAATTATCAATCTGTCGTAAAAAAACAATCAAAAAACGATGAAAATAATTTTTACGATGCCGCCACACTTGCTATACAAAACTGTAAAAACGGAATTGATTTAGTTGAAAAAAAAGTAATTGCAGATATTACAAACATTGGAGCACCAATTAACACAGACGAATCTGAATACGTACCATGTATAACTACAGATGAAAGCGTAATGTTTTATACATACAGAGGCAAAAAAAGTTTAGGTGGTAAACAAAATGCAAAATTAGAATCAGACGAAAAAGAAGGAAAATATTTAGAAGATGTTTATGTAAGTTATCACCAAAAAGATGGCACTTGGTCAGAACCTAAAAGTGTAATGTCTATAAACACTAACGGCAACGATGCTGCAATTTCTATTTCTGCTGATGGTAAAACAATTTTCTCATTTAAATCTACCGACAAAAATGCGGGTGATATTTATGTTTCAGAATTAAACGGACAAGAGTTTTCTAAACCTATTGCTCTAAATTCTAATATTAATTCTCCAAACTATTGGGAGGGCTCATGCTCTATTTCAGCTGATGGAACCTTATTGTATTTTGCAAGCGAAAGACCCGGAGGTTTAGGAGGAAGAGATATTTGGGTAAGTAAAAAAATAAATGGAGAATGGGGACCTGCAACAAATTTAGGAGCTGGTATTAACACGCCTTTAGATGATGATGCGCCATACATTCATCCTGATGGAATAACTTTATTTTTTAGTAGTAAAGGGCATCAAAGTATTGGCGGTTACGATATTATGTTTACTGTAAAAAAAGAAAATAATTGGTTGCCTCCAAAAAGTATGGGATTGCCTCTTAATACTACAGAAGATGATAGATATTATGTAATAAACTCTGATGGAAGTACAGGATATTTTAGTAGTAATAGAGCTGGTGGCATTGGTAAACAAGATATTTATAAAGTAACGCCAGGTATATTGGGCGATAAACCAATTATAGCTTTATTAAAGGGAGTTGTATATGGTAACGATAAACCAATATCTGCCAAAATTGAAGTTTTAAAAATTGTGCAAAAAGAAAACATAGGGCCTTTTATTTCAAACGCAGAAACAGGTAAATATTTAATGCCTTTAAGTCCTGGCGCAATATATAGAATAAAAGTAAGCGCACAAGATTTTGAAGCCATTGAAGAAGATATGGATTTTGAAAACTTAAATGCTTATGTTGAACAAAATAAAGATTTTTATTTATACAACAGTAATAAAACACCTAGCGACACTATTAAAACAGTAAATACAAATACAACAACTCCAACAACAAATACAACTGTTGCTGTAAATACAAATACAAGTAACTCAAATGATTCGTCTCCTTGTGGAGGGAACTCGAGTTTGCCTGATTTTACACCACTAAAAGGAAAATCGTTAAATGATATTAATGTATATCAACAACTCTTATCTATTGCCGGAAATTATTGCAGTACTGGATTGGTGTTTAAAGTACAAGTTGCAGCTTATCGCCAACCAAAAAATTATAATTATTCGCACATTATAGATTTAGGAAAAGTTGAAAGTAACATTTACCCTGATGGAATTACACGCTTTACGCAATTAGAATTTACTACAATAAAAGATGCAGAAGTACACAGACAAAAAGCTATAAACAAAGGGCAAAAAGATGCATGGATTGTAGGTTTCGTAAACGGTAAGCGTTATTCTTTAGAAGAATTAATAATGCTTGATTTTTTAGGGAAAAGTATTAATTAATATTTAGCTCCACCAATTCCAATATTTTCTATTGGATGCCATGTAGTTTTTATTTCTTGAGTATCAAAAATTAAATAAGGATTTTGATTTTCTGTTTTTGTCCAATCTTTATTCCAAACAAAAGCACGTTTAACATTTAACGATGCATTCTCGAATATAATTTTTTCTTCTGTTTTATTTTTTCTACAATATATTATAGCATTTACATCCATATGATTACTAAAATGCGCGTGTAACTCATTGCTTGTACCCGTTAATATATTAACAACGCCTCCAGGCAAATCGCTTGTAGCAAGAACTTCAGAAAAAGTAATTGAACATAAAGGCAACTTTTCTGATGCAAGCACAATACATGTATTTCCTCCTGCAATAATTGGAGCTATAACACTTATTAAACCAAGCAATGCCGTTTCTTCATCTGCAATTACGCTTACAACACCTGTAGGTTCGGGTACTGAAAAATTAAAATGCGAACTTGCAACTGGATTTACTGAACTAAATATTTGACTGTATTTGTCGCACCATCCTGCATAATAGATTAATCTTTCTATACTTAAAGTAATTTCGTTTTGTGCTTTTACATTTGTATAGCCCATTTGCAGCATTTCATCAATAAACTGAGCTTTTCTGCCTTCCAACATTTCGGCAATACGGTATAAAATTTGACTACGGTTAAATGCAGATTTACTACTCCAACTTGCAAACGCGCTTCTTGCAACTACAACGGCATTTCTAAAATCTTTTCTACTTGCTAAACAGATGTTAGCAATAACTTCTTGTTTTTTATTTTTTAATTCATAAAATCTTCCACTTTCAGTTCTTGGAAATTGACCGCCTATATATAATTTGTAAGTTTTTAAAACTGGTATTCTATTATTCATAGTTTAAAATTAAACAAAAAATGTGAGCTATTAATTAACTCACATTTTCTTTAAAAATATTTTTATGTTTTATTTTTCTATAACCCCATCACCAACATATTGGCCATTTCTGTAAATTGTTATGCGTTTTAAAATTCCATTCTCGTCATAAACATAAGCTTTACCTGTCATAAATAAATTATTTTTAAACTCGCCATCTTTAGTAATTTGCCTGTTTTTATTGTATAATGTATGTTGGCCATTTAAAACTGTAGGAACTGCAGATGCTGTAATTGGTTTTTCATCTTTAGTAACTTGTACTTTTGGAGCATCTTTTATTTTTTCTTTAACTTCAACAAATTCTTTAGTTGGGTCGTATGTTTTAATAGAGTTTACATCTACATTTCCATCATTGTAATTTTTTGTTGCTTTTAAATCTCCATTTTCGTGATATTCTTTAATAGTTCCTGTTTCTTTACCGTTAACAAAAGTACCATTAATAGCTACTTTTCCGTTTTCGTGGTAATAAGTTTGTTCGCCTTCGCGTTTACCTGCAGCATTAAATTTAAATTGATGTTGAACATTTCCATTATCGTAATATTGTGTTAAACCACCAACCCATTTATTATTTTTCCATTGTCCTTCTTCTTGTACTTTACCATTTTCATAATACATTATTGCGTAGCCATCTGGTCTTCCATTTACAAAAGTTACTTTTGTTTTTAAATTACCATTGCAAAAGTACTCCATCCATAAGCCAATTTTTCTGTTTTCTTTGTAGCTACCTTCTTCAACTTTTTGTGAAGCTGCATAACAATTATTTTGTTTGTGTTTGCCATAAAGAATCCATTTACCTTGTTTTCTACCAGATACATCTACATAATTAATTGTATCTTTTGTATTAGGTACAAAATCCCAAGTTTGCGCCTGTGAATGACTTTGAGAAATAGAGAAAAAAGCAATAATAATTAATATGTTAGTTAGATTTTTCATTTTAATGCTAAAATTCTTAACTCTAAGTTAATTTATTTTTATTAAAAAGTCAATTCTGATAGCGTAAAATAAAGGAAAAGTTATTAAAATTAGACAAAGCCTAATTATTTTCCGATAAATTTTTGCTATTTATAGTTACTTTAAATAAAAATGCCCGCCTTTGTTGGGCGGGCATTAACAATTTAACAAAAAATTAATTTGTTTTTTTAGTAGGTGTAGTGCCACCTTTTGGCGGTTTAACACCTCCAGTATTGCTGTTATTAGCACCTGTAGGAACATTTGCAGGTGGCATGCTGTCTAGTTTTTTCTTTACTTGTGCAAAAATATCATCAGATGGTTCAGAAAAAAGAACTGCAGAAGCACCAGGAGTTGTATCTAATACGTATTTAAATCCTCCTTCTTTTGCTACTGCTTCAATTGCTTTTTTAGCTTTATCGTAAATAGGAGCGCTTAACTCAGCAGATTTTCTTTGATAATCTTGTTGCGCTTGCATTCTAAAATCTTCTATTCTACGTTGAATACTCATTAGTTCTTCTTCTTTTGTTTTACGAACTAAATCACTCATTTTTTCAGCCTCTGTTTGGTAAGCTTGTAATTTACTTTCGTACTCGCTACTCATAGCTGCAACGCTTTTTTCAAGGTCTTTTAAATAATTTTGAGCGGCTTCTTTAGCGTTTTTAGTTTCAGGCATTGTGTTTATTAATGAATCTAAATTTACGTGTGCAATTTTTTGTGCATTTAGATTAGCGAAGCTCATTAAGCTAATAGCAACAATTGCTATTTTTTTGATTGTGTTTTTCATTCTATTTTTTGTAACTGTTATTATTTAATTTATTTTTTATACCCTAAGTAAACAAGCACATCATCGCTTTTATCGTACTTGCTATTTGCATACAATAAAGATACTTGCCCGCTTTTATCCATTACAAAACCTAAGCCAGATTTTTCGGCAACTGCTTTAATTGCATTATAAACTTTATCTTGTATTGGTTTAACTAACTCTTGGCGTTTTTTAAATAACTCACCATCAACTCCAAAGCGTTGTTTTTGCAAATCTTTAACTTCTTTTTCTTTATTAATAATTTCGTTTTCACGTTTCTTTTTCATGTCATCAGTTAATAAAACAGCATCTGCTTGGTAGGCTTTATATAATTTATCAACCTCTGCATATTTTGTTTCAATTTCTTTTTGCCATTGAACACTTGTTTTATCTAACTCTGTTTGTGCGGCTTTATACTCGGGAATTTGCCCCATTATATAATCAGTATCTACATAGCCAAATTTTGCTGCAGAATTTTGTGCATTAACATAACCTAAACATGTAACAAAAAATATAAAGACTAACTTTTTCATTTTCTAATTTTGCTTTAAATTACTTCATAAAACGTGCCAATTTACAAAATATCATTGAATTAACGTTTTTTAATGAAAAAAGAGTGTTGTGAATTTTAATTAAAAATTAATGTTATTTTGCGAATTTGCGTTTTCTTAAATAAAACTGACAAACACCAACAATAGTTAATAATAGCAAAGGAACTAATACATTTAATCGTTGCCAGTAACCTCTTTGTTCATCAACTTTCTTTTTGTCGAGTAACCGCAATTTAACTTCGCGTGTTCGCAATTGAAGCATTCCTTCATCATCTAACAAATAATTAACGCAGTTTACTAAAAAAGTTTTATTTGCAAATGTTTGGCGGTTAAATTTATCATAGCCTAAAGGAAAAAGTTGTCCTGTGCTTTTGCTTACATCATTACGGGCAATATCTCCATTTGCAACAATAATTTGTTTGGTTGGTTTACCTTTATCTATATATTTAAAATTAGAATCGGCAAGTAATGTTGTAGGTAACCTATACTCAACAAAGCTATTAAAGCTACCCTCAAGTAAAACAGCAACGGGTAAATAAGGCGTATTGTATTGCTTTGGTTTTGGTTTATATTGCACACTTGCTAAAAACAATCGTGCTGGCGTAGGTTGAGTTTTGCTGTATCTTGATGTTTTTAGAAGTATAGTTTTCTTTATTCCGTTTGCTTTAATGGTATCGATTGTGCTGCTATAATCCATTCTAATTAAATCTAAATTTTTTACAATTGGATGTGCGTTATCTGGCAATATTAAAGGATTGTAAACCCAAGGAAAAGGTTTGAAATTAGGTTGACCATTTTTAAAGCCTACATTAATAGGAATAGTTGCGCATTGTAAATCTTGAACTAAAACATTATTAAGACGAACGCCATATTTAAACATCATGTCGTCAATTCTTAAGTTTTTATTTAAACCAATGCTGTAACCTTTTAAGTTTAAAGTATCTCTATCTACATTTACAGGATCTATTAACCATAATGCTTTACCACCATTCATTATATATTGGTCAATAATAAATTTATCTTTATCTGTAAAGGCACTATCGGGTTGGGCAATAATAATACAATTACTTTCATTTAATGCTGCAAGTTTTCCTAAAATTGGGGTGCGATTTACTTCGTAATACTCTGCTAAAGCTCTTGCCAAATCATAATTTTGTAAAGTATCTAATTCTCCATGTCCTTCAATAAAAGTAACTTGTTTATCTTTTGTGCGTTGTAGTTTTCTAATGGCATTGCTTAAACTATATTCAAGTTCTTGTACGCTATTATTAATACACTCTTCGGGAGCAATACCTACTTGTCTTTTAAAAATTTGCCAAACCGTTTCGTGGCCTTTATAAGTAACAATTGCGCCTGGCCAAATCAAGGTTTCTAGTTTTTTGTCGTTTTTATTTTCAACAACTTGTTCGGGTGTTAATCCTTTTTCATAAAGTTGTTTTTCTAAATTTCCTTTTTCAGTTTCGTTTAAGCCTTCGCCTGGTACAATAAATTCATATTGAATTTGATTGTTAGAATAAGCTCTAAATTCATCTAATAACTCTTTAGCTTCATTTTTTAAACGAGTAAAACTTGGATTGAAATTTCCTTGCAAATAAACTTTTAAATAAACCTCATCATTTATTTCTTTTAATAAATCTTTTGTGGTTGATGCTAAAGTATAGCGTTTCTCTGTTGTTAAATCAAAACGTTTAAACAATAATGAACCTACATAATTAATAACAATTACAATAAGTAACATTATAATTAAGCTTATAATGTTTTTTTGTTTGTTAGTAGAATTATGTTGCTTTGTATTTACCATTTTCTACTTTCTAAAACAAGTTTGGTTAATAAGTTAAAAATGGCAATAACAGATATAAAGTAAATAACATCTCGTGTATCTAAAACACCTCTGCTCATACTCACATAATGCTCGTTAATGCCAAGGGCTTTCACAAAAGCATCATACTTCCCAAAAAAACCACTTTGTGCAACAAAATCAAAACCAATATAACTTAAAAAACAGAGTAAAAGTGCAATAATAAAAGCAATAACTTGGTTTTCGGCAATTGCACTTGCAAATGTACCAATAGCAACAAAACCTGCACCTAAAAACAATAACCCAATATATGAGCCCCACATTCCGCCCACATCAATGCCTGCAACATCTTTATTTACGCTTAATTTTTGTACACTATAATAATAAATTAATGTAGGAATTAACGAAATTATAACCAATGAAAAGCCGGCTAAATACTTTGCTAAAACTATTTGCAAATCGGTTAACGGGCGAGTTAAAAGCAATTCTATTGTTCCGGTTTTTTTTTCTTCTGAAAAAGTACGCATTGTAATGGCAGGTATTAAAAACAAATAAACCCAAGGACCAATTGTAAATAAAGGATCTATGTTTGCAAATCCGTTATCAAGTATATTAGAACCTCCTCCATCGCTTGGTATAATCCACATAAACACACCAATTAAAGAAACAAATACTCCAATGGCTATATATCCAATTAACGAACTTAAAAAACTCCTAATTTCTTTTATGTAAAGGGTAAACATTTAAATACAAATTTAATTGTTATAACTTAATATATAAAAGTAGTTTTAAAGATTGTACTTTTGATAAATTATTTTAAAATAAATGCCATATAGTAATATAAAACACCTGTTTTTTGACTTAGACGATACCCTTTGGGATTTTGAAAGTAATAGTAAGTTGGTTATTGTAGATTTATTTAAAAAATACAATCTTAATTCTTTATTAAACACAACTTTTGAATCTTTTTTTATTACTTATAAAAAAATAAACGCGCAGCTTTGGCAACAATACTCTTTAAAATTAATTACTAAACAGTATTTGCGAGATTATAGGTTTGAACTAAGCTTTAACGCGTTTAATTATTCAAACATAAATTTAAGCATAGCTTTTAGCGAAGATTATATTTCACAATCGCCATATGGTAAAAAACTAATTCCTAAAGCAATTCAAGTTTTAGATTATTTAAAACCTAAGTATAATTTGCATATTATAACTAATGGGTTTAAAGAAGTGCAATACATAAAACTTAATAATTGTAATTTATTACCATACTTTGATCAAATAATTATTAGCGAAGAACATGACACCAATAAACCCGATAAAAAAATTTTTGAAATTGCTCAACAACTCGCTAAAGCAAATTTAAATGAATGTTTAATGATTGGCGATAATTTTGACAATGACATTGCAGGTGCTAAAAATGCGGGATGGCAAGCAGTTTGGTTTAATAATAATGTTAATAACAATCCTAATTCTATAAACGATTTAAAAGATTTAACTAAATATTTATAAGGTTATAATGCTAAAAAAATAGTAAATTAGGGGCTTAATTTTATTATGGAAAATTTTTTAAAAGCATTAGGTATTAAAGAAACCAACGAAGGTTGTAGCACTGGTAATAATTGGTTTTCAGGAGGAGAGATTATTGAATCGTACAGCCCTGTTGATGGCAAATTAATAGGAAAGATAAAATCGGCTACTAAGTCAGATTATAGTAAAGTAATTACAGCTTCGCGCGAAGCTTTTATATACTGGCGCACTATTCCTGCCCCTAAACGAGGCGAATATGTGAGACAATTTGGTGATAAACTAAGAGCTAAAAAAGCCGATTTAGGCAAATTAGTATCTTACGAAATGGGTAAATCATACCAAGAAGGTTTAGGTGAAGTTCAAGAAATGATAGATATTTGCGATTTTGCAGTAGGCTTATCGCGTCAATTATACGGTTTAACTATTCAAAGCGAAAGAGCTAACCATAGGATGATGGAGCAATGGCATCCGCTTGGTGTTGTTGGTATTATTTCTGCTTTTAATTTTCCGGTTGCTGTATGGAGTTGGAATACAGCTTTAGCTTGGATATGCGGTAACACTTGTATTTGGAAACCTTCAGAAAAAACTCCTTTATGTTCTGTTGCATGCCAAAACATTTGGAATGAAGTAGCAAAAGAAAATAATTTACCCGAAGGAATTAGTTGTTTAATAAATGGAAATTTTGAAGTTGGTGAGTGGTTAACTTCTGACACTCACGTTCCATTAATTTCTGCAACAGGCTCAACTCGAATGGGAAAAATTGTAGGTACAAAGGTAGCTGAACGATTTGGCAAAAGTATTTTAGAACTGGGCGGAAATAATGCCATAATTATTACACCAAGTGCCGATTTAGATAACACCTTAATAGGTGCTGTATTTGGTGCTGTTGGTACTGCAGGGCAACGTTGTACAACTACTCGTCGTTTAATAATACACGAAAGTGTTTATGATAAAGTAAAAGAAAAATTAGTAAAAGCTTATTCACAATTAAAAATTGGTAATCCTTTAGATGAAAGTAACCATGTTGGTCCATTAATTGATACGCTTGCTGTTAAGGCCTACCAAAATGCTTTAGAGCGTGTGATAAGTGAAGGGGGTAAAATAATTGTAGCAGGTGGGGTTTTAGAAGGCAAAGGTTACGAAAGTGGTTGTTATGTAAAACCTGCAATTGCCGAAGCTAAAAACGATATGCAAATTGTACAACACGAAACATTTGCACCAATTTTATACATAATGAAATACAAAACTCTTGATGAAGCTATTGCATTACAAAATGATGTGCCTCAAGGTTTATCAAGTGCAATAATGACATTAAATATTCGCGAAGCAGAACTATTTTTAAGTGCTTGTGGTAGTGACTGTGGCATTGCAAATGTAAATATTGGCACAAGTGGTGCCGAAATTGGTGGTGCGTTTGGTGGAGAAAAAGAAACCGGTGGAGGTAGAGAAAGTGGAAGCGATGCTTGGAAAGCTTATATGCGCCGACAAACCAATACTGTAAATTATGGTAACACCTTGCCATTAGCACAAGGCATTAAATTTGATTTATAATAAATAAATTATTTATTAGTATATTAGTATTTCTGAATTGAAACCCATTTACCATATAGGCAGGTATTTTATGCTTTTAAAACGTGTGTTTTCTAAGCCCGAAAATTTTAGAGTTTACTTTAATCAGTTTTTATACGAAATAAATTCTTTAGGTATTGGTTCATTAGGTTTAATAGCCATAATCTCAATTTTTATGGGAGGCGTAATTACTATACAGTCTGCTTATAATTTTACGAGCCCGTTTATTCCGCGTTATGCCATAGGTTTAGGAACTAGAGAAAGTATTGTATTAGAATTTTCGCCCACCATTGTGTCGTTAATTTTAGCGGGTAAAGTTGGTTCTAATATAGCCTCTGAAATAGGAACAATGAGGATTTCGGAGCAAATAGATGCACTAGAAATTATGGGCATAAACTCTGCTGGTTATTTAATTCGCCCAAAAATTTTAGCTGCAATGTTTATAAATCCTTTTTTAATTACAATAAGTATGTTTTTAGGTGTATTTGGAGGCTTTTTGTTTGGGGTATTTTCTGGTGCTTGTGATGCTGAAAAATATATTTTTGGGATACAAAGTTTTTTTATCCCTTATAATATTGTTTATGCATTAACTAAAACGGTAGTTTTTGCTTTTGTAATTACTTCAGTTTCTGCTTACCACGGTTATTATACAAGTGGTGGGGCATTAGAGGTTGGTAAAGCAAGTACAAAATCAGTTGTTTACAATAGTATTTTAATTTTAATTATCAATTTAATAATTACCAAATTAATGTTGGTTTAGTATGATTGAAATTAAAAACATTAATAAAACCTTTGGCGATAGGCATGTTGTAAAAGACGTGTCTTTTACATTTGAGGCTGGTAAAACAAATTTAATAATTGGCGAAAGCGGATGTGGAAAAACTACTGTTTTAAAACTAATGGTAGGCTTACATGCAATTGATAGTGGCGAAATTTTGTATAGTGGCGAAAATTTTGCTGCTATGAAACAAAAAGAACAACAAGTTGTAAGAAAAGAAATTGGAATGCTATTTCAAGGGGGGGCATTGTTTGATTCTCAAACTTTAGAAGAAAATGTTCGTTTTCCGTTAGATATGTTTACGACATTAAGTAAAGAAGAAAAAACTGACAGAGTAAATTTTTGTTTAGAACGCGTTCAACTAACAGGTAGAAATAAATTATACCCAGCAGAGTTAAGTGGGGGTATGAAAAAGAGAGCAGCTCTTGCACGTGCAATTGCAAACAACCCAAAATATTTATTTTGTGATGAACCAAACTCTGGGTTAGACCCTAAAACAAGTATAATAATAGATGAATTAATTAGCGATATTACTAAAGAATATAATATCACCACTATTATTGTTACACATGACATGAATAGTGTAATACAGATTGGTGAAAATATTATGTTTGTTTACAAAGGACAAAATTGGTGGAAAGGTGATAAAACAAAAATCCTAAACTCAGATAATAAAGAACTATTTGATTTTGTATTTGCCAGCGATTTTATGAAACAGTTTTTTGGAAAATGAATTTTGTTTAATTTCTCAAAAATCAAATTAAAATTAATATAAAACAGAAAAGCCCTTAAGCATTACACTTAAGGGCTAATCAGCTAACTAAACACAAATATTATTTTGCTTCAACTGTAGTAGTTGTAGCAGCAGCAGCTGAATCAGTAGTAGCAGCTTCAGTTACTTCAGTAACAGCAGCGTTCATAGATTCAGTTAATGCAGTAGCAATAGAATCAGCGATACGTTTTGCATCAGCTTCAGCTTTAGCTTTTTCTTCAGCAGATGGACCACAAGCAACAAATGATGTAGCTAATAAAGCTACAGCGATAATTGAGAATACTTTTTTCATTTTTTTCAGTTTTTAATTGTTTGTTAATTTTACATTTATACTTACTTTTAAAAATGGTAACCCAAAAAAATAAAAATAAAATAAAAATATTTATAACATTTTGATTATCAATCTAATAAATTTATTTTGATCGAATGCAAAAATCCCTTTTAAATACTTTTTCTTTAAAAAATCAAATACATGGGTTACCTTTAAAACCTTAACGTATTAATTAAAACAAAGCACATGTCGAAAAGCAATTTGCAATTTACCGACAGCCAATTTATTGCTGGTTTAAAAGCCAATAATAATGAGGTTTTAAATGCTTTGTATAAAAAGTACTATAACCTCGTTCTTAAACTTGTTGTAAATAATAATGGAAACAGCGAGCAAGCACAAGACTTGTATCAAGAAACCATTATTGCCGTATTTGAAAATGTTCAAAAAGAGCAGTTTGAATTAAATTGTCAGTTGCAAACTTACATATATTCAATTGCTAAAAGGTTGTGGTTAAAACAACTAAAAAAAAATGGAAATACGTTTCTTTTTAAAGAAAATGAAGACAATGATTTGGTAGATGTTACCGAAGACCTTCAATACCATAACGAAAAAGAAACAAACATTTTAAAAATGAACAGTAGTTTGGGGTTATTAGGAGAACCTTGTAAAACTTTAATTCAGGATTTTTACATTCATAAAAAAAGTATGGATGAAATAGCTGAAAAATTTGGTTACACTAATGCTGATAATGCAAAAACCCAAAAATACAAATGTTTACAACGCTTAAAAAAGTATTTTTTTGATAAAGAAATTGAAATAAACGAAGAATAAAGAAAGATGAGAACTGTAGAATTATTTGATCTTTACCTTAACAACCAACTATCAACCGAAAATAAAAAATCGTTTGAAGAAAGATTGTTAAACGATAGTACATTTGAACAAGCATTTAAACAACATAAAATACTTATTGAAGTTTTAAATGCAAATGAAAAACAAAATGAACTTAAAAGTAAACTAAAAACCATTCATCAAGCTGCATTTGGCAACGATGCTAAAATAATTTCTTTAACTAATAAACCTAGTTTTATAAAACATTATGGTAAAACTATAACGGTAGCAGCTTGTACAGCATTATTAGTTATGCTAATTTCTTTTTCATGGATTAACCAACAAAAAGCTACAAATGGCGAACTAACAGAATTAAGAAGAGATGTAGAAGTTTTAAAACAAACAAATGGAGTAATTGTTGAAGAAATTGTAAAAACTAACACTAAATTAAATTATGCGCCTGCTAATTATGAAGGAAGCGCCTTTGCATTAAATAACAATGGTTATGTAATTACAAGTTACCACATGATTAAAGATGCGGATAGTGTCTTAATTGAAAATGGGCAATTATCTCGCGTGCTTGCAAATGTAGTTTACACCGATTCAAAGTTAGATTTAGCCGTTTTAAGAATTTCAGATATAGTTAAGGTAAAAGACTGGCAAGTTCCTTTTGTAATTAGTAATAAAAAAGTAGATATTGGCGAAAAAGTGTTTACACTTGGTTATCCAAGAAAAGACATGGTATATGGCGAAGGTTCATTAAGCTCTTTAAGCGGATATACAAATGACACAACTATGTATCAAATTAGTATTCCAATTAACCCAGGCAATAGCGGTGGGCCTTTATTAGATGAGCAAGCAAATATTATTGGTGTAATTAGAGGTAAAAATAAAATAGCCGAAGGAACAGGTTTTGCAGTTAAGGCTTCGCAAATTATATATTCAATTAATGAATATGCAAAAAACAATAATGTTGAAGATTTACAAATTGCTGTAAACAAAAAATCATCAATTAAAAATTTAAAACGTACTGAACAAATTAAAAAAGCAAACCCATATGTGTTTAATGTGTTGGTTTATGCTAATTCAAAATAAAAATTAGTTACTTTTAATTTAAAGTCTCTTAAACAATTCTTTTATATAATCAATAGTTGCAATTTCTTTGTAATTATCGCCAAAAGCATGATGCCACATAAATGGTAAATTGTAACTTACAAGTGCCATTTTAGAAATTGTTTCATCATCCCATTGTTTACTTAAATTTTTAGGTAACTCAATTTTATGTTTGTTTATCATTTGCATAAACTCTGCATGACCTATAGGGTAAATATCTTGTAAATGTTGAAATATTATGCAATTTGCCAAACAATGCCTTGTGCCTAAAATTTTACTTAAACCATAACTTAACGCATGGCAAACACCAACTTCGCTGTACGTTAAACTTAAACCTCCCATTAACGAAGCTACCATTAATTTATCATCATTATCAGTAGTTTGACCTGAATTTTCATTTAAATATACTTCGCGGCAAAGTTGTAAAGCTTGGTTTCCATAAGCCAAACTAAATGCGTTATTTTTAATTCCGTAATGCGATTCAATGCAGTGTATGTAGGTATCCATACCAGTATAAAACCACCAATCTGTAGGCACAGAGGCAATTAATTCTGGATCTAAAATAACTTGATTAAATACCGTCCAATCACATTTTAAACCTAATTTTTTTTCTGGGCCGGTTAAAACAGCAGTCATACTAACTTCGGCTCCTGTACCACTAATAGTTGGAACACCTAAATGATAAACGCCAGGTTTTTTAATTAAATTAAGTCCTTGGTAAAGTGTTGATGAACCTTCATTAGTTAACATTAACGATAATGCTTTTGCAATATCCATAATGCTACCGCCACCAATACCAATAACGCCGCTTGGTAAGCCTTGTAATTTTAAAATTTCATCGCGTAAAGTGTCAATTTGTTCTGTGGTAGGTTCATGTGGGTCAACATCAATAAAATAAACTAAATCTTTTGATTTGTTTTGTAAATTATTTTCGAGTGTTTTTCCTTTAAAATAATTATCAACTATATAAACAAAATAACCTTTGTTTAAACTTCTTATTGGCTCAACTGTTTGGGCTAACTGAGAAAAACTACCTCTCCCATAAGTTACCTTATCTATATTTTTAAAATTCTTATGTGTCATTATTTTATAAAATTAATTATTCTTTTTAAAAAAACTTAATTTAATTATTGGTAAAGCGGTAAGTATTATTAGCACAATAAAAACATAACCTAAATAATTTGTTATTGATGGGAACAAAATTACAGAGACATAACCAATAGCAGTTAAGCTTACTATCCATAATATTGCACCAATAATATTAAAAAGCATAAATTTTTTAAAATTAACTTTAATTGCACCTGCTAAAATTGGAGCAAAAGTTCTAATTACAGGTAAAAACCTTGCAATAATTAAAACCATATTTCCACCATATTTATCATAAGCATTTTGTGTAGTTACTAAATGTTTTTTTTTGAAAATTAAACCATCTTCTTTTTTAAAAAGCATATCGCCACTTTTGTATCCAAACCAAAATCCAAATAAATTTCCTAAAACTGCGGCTGTTATAAGAAGTACAACCATTGTAATATAATTTACACCTAATAAGTGTGGTTTAGATTTGCATAAAATACCGGCCAATAAAATTAAGTTATCGCCAGGTAAAAAAAATCCAATTAATAAACCAGTTTCAGAAAAAACAACTAAAAGTAATAGCCATAAACCGCCATATTGTATTATACTATTTGGGTCTGTTAATTGTTTTAAAAATTCCCACATTACAAAAATTTGCCTAATCTAATTACTAAATCAACACATCTGTTGCTGTAGCCCCATTCATTATCGTACCAACCAATAACTTTAACCAAATTACCTACAATACTTGTAAACTCAGCATCAAATAAAACACTATTACTGTTGCCAATTACATCAACTCCAACTATTGGTTCATCAGTAAATTGCAAAATGCCTTTTAAATTTGTGTTTGCTGCATTTTTGTATGCTAAGTTAAGTTGTTCAACGGTTACTGCTTTATTTAATACGCAAGTTATATCCGTTAGCGAACCGTTAGGAACAGGAACTCGCATACCACAACCACCAATTTTACCTTCTAAATCAGGAAATATTTTAGTAATTGCTTTTGCTGCACCTGTAGAAGTAGGGATGATACTCATTGCGGCTGCACGTGCTCTTCTTAAATCTTTATGAGGAGCATCGTGTATGCGTTGATCGTTTGTGTATGAATGAACCGTTGTTATGTATGCTTCTTCAATATCAAATTCTTTTAAAACTTTTAGCATTGGGGCTGCGCAATTAGTTGTACAACTAGCATTAGAAATAATTGTTACATCTTTAGTGATGACATCATCGTTTACCCCTAAAACTACTGAAACAACATCGTCATCTTTTGCTGGAGCAGATAAAATAACTTTTTTAGCACCTGCACTAATGTGCTTTTGCAAATCTGTTTTAGATAAAAACAATCCGGTACTTTCTATAACTATATCAATTTCATATTGCTTCCATGGCAATTCTTCAGGGTTTTTAATTGCAGTAACCGCAATATTTTTGTTATTTATAATTATAGATTTTTCAGAAAAACTTATTTCGCCATTAAATTGTTTATGAACTGAATCGTATTTAAATAAATGGGCTAATGTTTTTGTGTTAGTTAAATCATTAATGCAAACAACCTCTATTTGCTCTTGATTTAAAGCATTTCGTAAAAATGTTCTTCCTATTCTGCCAAATCCATTAATTGCAACTTTAATTTTTTTCATTGTTTATAAGTGTTTTTTTCTTTTGTTTTTAAATTAAATTTAAACCATTTTTCGTTTTCAGCTATTAAAACATGTGTGCTATCGAATGATTTTATAGCCTCTGCGCTTAATTGAATTTCTTTTTTATTAAGGTTATTATGTACAATAAAATACTCGTGTGGTTGATATATTTTATATACCGAAAAATATTTATCAATAAATTCAATATGCCTATTAAACGAATTTAATTTTACTCCTTTTAAGCTATATAAATCATCTGCACTAGAGCCAATTAAACCTGCCACACAAGCAATAACCGTACTATCATATAAATTAATTTTAATGTTGGCGTATGAAGGTTCTATTATATAATTTTCATTTTTATCTATTAATCCAAATACAGAAGTTCCGGTTACTCGTTTTTCTATTATATAATAATCTTTTAACTCTGTAAAAGCAATTCCATCATATTCATTAAATGTTACTTGATTAAATTCATTATCTACTAAATATTTTTTTTTGTTATAATACACTTTAAACAAACTTGAATTATTTAATAAATCTTCTTTAGCAGATTTACTTAAGGCAAAAATACTTGTAGTATCTTTACCGTTATATTTAATAATTAATTTTTGACCGGCTGTATTAAAATAATTGCAAACAAAAGTTGGTATTAAAGTTCTTATAAATTTGTTTGCCGATGGCATAGGTTTTTTGAGACAAGCCATACAAATTTTAGAATTATATGCTATTACTGTATCATAAATGCTTTGTGTAAACGCTTTGTTGTTGTGACTTACGCTGTATTTTTTATTTTCTTTACTAAATGTAAATTGACTTTTATAAAAAGGTAAAATAACTATTATAAAAACAAGAAATAATATGTTTTTGCTTTTTACCATTTATAAATCACTTAAAATTACTTAAAATTAAATTAAGAAAGTTGTAATTTACTTTTTTTATATTTTATTGTAATTCTCTTAAAACTGATAAACTTTTTAAATACCCAAAATTAGGGATATGAAAAGCGTAATAAGCCAAAAGCCCATCAATTAAATTTTGTTTTAAACTATTATTTAATTTAATGTTATAATTATTTTGACTTAACAAATTAGATAAAGCTTTTGATTGTTCATAATCAAAGCCTAAAGGTAAAACTAAAGCATAAGGCGTAAATTCTCCTGCTCTACAATCAAAAAACTTGTTATCATTATTAAAATTATTTTGAGGTTCTATTCCTAAATACTTAGTTAATTCAATTAAAAAAAAACAAACAAAATTTAATAAATTTTCTTCTTTTTCATTATTAATATTTAAAATGCATTCATTTAAAAAATTAAACATGTGCGAGTTCCCGTGTTGTTCTTTAGCTGTTTTTGAAATAATTTCGGATATAATTTGAATTAAACTTAATTTTGTAAGCGAATAGCTAATGTTATCAAAAACAAAGGACAAATGAGTTTCGTTTAATTGGTGTAACTCTTTATTTTGTTTAATAACAAGTTCAACATTAATAATTGATAATGGTAAAAGAGAGCTTATTTTTACTTTTGATTTAGGTGAATTACTTGCAAAGCACAAACAATCTAGCATTCCGTGGTTTAATGAAATTAACTTTACAATACATTTTTTATTTGCAAGATTAATTTTATTAATAACAATTGCTTTGTCTTTAACTAACATTAATTAATTACAAGAATTTTAGTAACTGCTTTTTGATCGCCTGTGGTACTTAAAGAATAAACAATATATACACCACTATTTACATGACTTCCTGAAAGCGTATTAAGCATCCATTCTACTTGACCTCCTTTTGATTTGGTTTCCCAAACAATATTACCAGCTTCGTCGCAAATTTTAATTATGCAATTATCAATTAATCCTTTTATTAAAACAGAGCCTTGGTAACCTGGCCTTACAGGGTTTGGAAAAGCAACAACTTGATTTAAAAAATCTTCGCCCTGAAGCACAGTGCTGCGGTATGATTGCAAACCATACAATGTTCCAAAATAAACATCGCCTGTTTTTTCATCGTAATTTATATCAATAATTTCGTTAGAGTATAAAGGGCTATTTTCTGCTGTAAAGTGATGAATTTGTTGTAAGCCATCAGCAGAAAAACAATATACTCCACTACGCTCAGTTGCAATCCATTTATTATTTGCGCCATCTATACAAATTTCATTTACTACATCTTTATCTAAAAGTAATTCCACATTCCCATCTTGTATAATTTTAATAGGTTGGCCATCTCTACCATTTTGAGAAAAAATATTTGCGGTATTGTAAAACACTCTAACGCCAGCTTCTGTGCCCACCCAAATTTTATTGTCTTTATCTTCAATTAAGCAATGTACTTCGTTAGCACCAAGGTTTCCTGTACCTTCATCTTTATTTAATAAAATAAAATTATTGTTTAAAATTGGCGGATTAATGTTATCGCCAGGGTTATAAACAGTTATCCCACCACCATCTTCGTGTGCAATCCAAATAAATCCGTTTTTATCTATAATAAATCGTCTTGCATATTTATTTGAAAAAAAATCAAAGGCTTGGTATATCCCATTTGTGGTATAAACTCCCAAATAAGAACTTACGTTATTGTTTACTTGCCACATGTTTCCTTTTTTATCAAATTTTACTTCGCTACAGTGCGAAGCGGTTGCAAATGCTTCAGGAAAATTTGGAAATGTATTTTTATTAAAAATTTTTGTATTTAAATTGTTTGTGTACTCTAAAACACCATTAAACCAACTACCTGCATAAAATTTTGTTTTATCTTTTCTGTCAAAATAAATATTTGTAAAATCAATAATTCTTTTTCCATCTTTATCTCTTGGCATAATATGCGTCCATTTTTCACTATCATAAATATCAATTGGGATATCTAACGTTGGACTTTGCCCGCCTTTTGAAGGATTGCTTGGAGAAATGCCTATTTTCCCGTCAAAAATATCAATGTTACTAATGTATCTGCTTGAACAACCTTCAACATTTATTAAATACTGTTTATAAAAAGGGCTAGGACCATTGGTGTAGAACAGGCCGTTTAATCTATCTGCAACAAAATACTCTTGCGAGTTTTCCGAGTTAATATTAAAATAAATATCTTCAACGGAAATTAGCGAATCATTAAAACCTGTTAAGTAATCTCTTGAAGTTGAATTTGCGCCTCTCAAAATCTTTACACCATATTGATCAATAAAGGAAAAGTGTTTTCCATCGTTATACGGCGCACTAAAAATAGTTGTAGGGTAAATTAATGGTGTTTTTGCCCAACCAATTGATTGATCAAACTCATACATTGTATCTTTAAGCATAACGTTTTCGTTTGCTCTCCATGGGTTATAAGTTGCAAAAACTTTATCAGCACAAATAACAACAGAACCGCAAGGCTTACTATCGCTATTGTTTGGGAAATTTATTTTTTGCCAATTATTAAAATTAATTGGGTTTTTTAACTTAAAATTAATTTTATATAAACCATTAATTGTTGCAGCATAAATTAGCGAATCGCTTAATGCTGTTTGAAATGTTTCTGTTCCGAAATTATTTGCAGAAAGATAATAAGTGTCTTTAACTTCAACTTTATCTAAATCAAAAACTACTATACCAAACCCACAAGAAAAATAAGCAAGATTATCTTTAAAAAAAACGTTGTTTATTGTTTTTTTTCCATTTATAATTTTTAATTTAATATATGGGTAGTTTGTTACATGATTAGCAATATCAATAATATCAATATTGCAGTTTTCGTATATAACAACAAGTTTAGTTTTATTAGCATTTGCTCGCAAAATTTTAATTCCCACATCGCTTAATCCATTAATTTTATTGAGCTTTTCTGATGTTACTTCTTTATTATTGATTATATTTTCGAACACAATATCAGAAATAATTATTCCTGTATAGTTAGATGTATAAAGCTTGTTGTTGAAAAAAGTAATAGAGTTACTGTTTCTATTCCCTAAATGGTCTTGCCAGGTTCTTGGCCCTGATTGAGAATGTGCATTTAGTGCAAAAAATAAAACTATTAAAAATAAATTGCTTTTCATTTAATTTAAGTAACTCAACTAAGTAACGCTAAGGTATTAAATTTATTACAAAAAAACAGAATAAATGTGTTTTGTAAACTTTATATTTGTACTCTTGGCCTTGTAGTTCAACTGGATAGAATGCCAGATTCCGGTTCTGGTGGTTGGGGGTTCGAATCCCTTCAAGGTCACTTTTAATCTTTCAATAATCTAATTTAGTCTAAAAATTTTGTATTAAGTTTAAAATCATGTTAAAGCATTGGCTGTACTTCAAATTACTTTATAATTTTGCCGAGTAATTTTAAAAAAATATGAAAAAATTCTTCTTAGTTACTCTTATTTCTTGTACCTCTTTTTTTAATTTATGTAGGGCAGATGAAGGTATGTATTTACCATATATTTTAGGCACTAAAGTGTACAACAACATGGTTAAAAATGGTTTAAAATTAACCAAAGAACAATTATACAGCATAAATAAAAGTAGTATTAAAGATGCTATTGTTTTATTTGGTAGAGGTTGCACAGCAGAAATAGTAAGCAAAGAAGGTTTATTGTTTACTAACCACCATTGCGGATATAATAATATTGCCGAAGCAAGCAGTGTTGCTCATAATTATTTACAAGATGGCTTTTGGGCTAAAACTAAGCAAGAAGAAATTGCTTGCCCTGGTTTAAGTGTGTTATTTTTAGAAAAAGCCGAAGATGTTACAAGTATTGTGAATGCTAAACTTAAAGATCTAAATCCAAGCGAAATTGCATCAAAATTACCAGCTATTTTAATGGAATTAAGCAACGAAGCAAGTAAACAAAGTGGCAAAGAAGTAAAAATTAATTCTTTTTATAAAGGCAATCAATTTATACAATTTACTTATGTAAAATATACCGATGTAAGATTGGTTGGGGCTCCGCCAGAAAGTATTGGAAAATTTGGAGGTGATACTGATAATTGGGAATGGCCTAGACATACAGGCGACTTTTCAATTTTTAGAGTTTATATGAGCAAAGATGGTAAACCAGCTGATTATTCTGCGGAAAATGTACCTTTTAAACCTAAACATTTTTTACCTGTTTCTATTAAAGGTGTAAAAAATGGCGATTACGCAATGATTTTTGGATACCCTGGTGGAACTAATAGATACGAAACTTCTTATGGTTTAAACTTAAAAGTAGATATTGAAAATCCTAATTTAGTTGAGTTACGCGATGCTCGCTTAAAATTTATGCATACTGAAATGGTTAAAGACCCTGCTGTTAAATTAAAATTAGCAAGTAACTATGCATACGTTGCCAATTATTGGAAATTTTTTGATGGCGAAAGCAAACAAATAATTAAAAACAATGTAATTGAAAGAAAACAAAAAGATGAAGCTGCTTTTGAACTTTGGGCAAAAGGCAAAAAAGAATATGAAAATATTTTTACCAACATAAAAGCAACTTACGATAATTGGAAACCTTATACAAAGCACAGAGTTTATATTAATGAAGGCATTTTAGGTTCTCCAATATTGGCAATGGCAAGTTCTCTAAACGCATTACAAAATGCATTAATTAAAAATAATTCAAACCAAATTAAAGAACAAACTGAAAAGGTAAAAGTTTTATTTAAAGCCTATTTTGATGCGCACGATATTCCTTCAGATAAAAATATTGTAGCAGCTATGATTCAAATGTTTTATAAAAATATAGACCCTTCGCAAAGACCAGAAAATTTTTATACAAACCTTAAAACATACGGCAATATTGATTCTGATGAAACATACACAAAATTTGCTAATGCATTATTTAACAATACAATTTTAGTAGATGAAACTAAATTTAATTCATTTATTGCTGAACCAGATTCTACAACATTAAAAAATGATTTAGCTTTTCAAACAGCTACTGCGTTTGTAAATAATTATGCTACTAATTATGCGAAATATTTTGTTGAGTTTAACAATAAATTAAATACATATAGCCAATTGTATTTAAAGGGTATTTTAGAAATGAATGCTAATAACGATGCATTATACCCAGATGCCAACCAAACCATGCGTGTGAGTTACGGAAATGTAAAATCGTATAGCCCTAAAGATGGTGCAGTTTGTAAAGAGGTTTGTACAGCAACCGGTATATTAGAAAAATATAAACCAGGCGATTATGAATTTGATGCGCCAAAAAAACTTATTGAATTAATTAAAGCTAAAGATTTTGGACAATATGCCGATAAACAAACTAAAGATTTAGTGGTAGGTTTTATTAGCAATAATGATATTACCGGCGGTAATTCTGGTTCGCCAGTTTTAAATGCAAAAGGCGAACTTATTGGATTGGCTTTTGATGGTAATTACGAAGCATTAAGCCATAAAATAGCAGTAGATAAAGATTTAAACCGAACAATAAGTTTAGATGTTAGATATATGCTTTTTGTAATTGAAAAACTTGGTGGAGCAACTAACATCATTAACGAATTACAATTAGTTAAACAATAACATAACTTAGTCTGCTCTTATTTTACCATTTTTTATAATGTAATCAAACCCATTAATGTTAAATCTTTTATTAATAGTTTGATTTTGTAAATTATCTATATCTTGCTCTATTGTATGTATGCTTCCTTTGGTTTTGTAGGCAATGTTTAAATAATCAACATTAACTTCCATACCTTCGTAAACACCACAAAGTATTACTCTAACAGGTATTTTAACTCTTGTAATTAAATTTATATCTCTAACTTTTGCCCAGTTATCGGCAATTAAAATAATTTGATTGGGTTTTCTTAATTTTTTAATTCCAGTTAAAATTGCTTCTACAACATTTTCAGGACTATCTCCGCCTTCTCCCTTTTTAATTACATGTTTCATAGTTACAATTAAATCTTCAGAAGCTTTAGCTTTACAAGTATAAATGCCTCCTGTTACACCAATTTTTTTTTCAGCATCAGATTTTTTGTCTCCGTCATTAAAAAAAACAAAATATTGTTGCGCTGTATCTTTTACAAAAAACAAATGTAACCAAGTGTTTAACTGTTTTGCATAAGGGTACATGCTACTTGTTAAATCTGTTACTATTAAATTTTTTTTCCATTTTTTATTTCGTTGTATAACTTTATATATAGAGTTGTTTGTAGTGTCATCAGGGTCTGGGGTAAAATCTGGTTGTTCAATATTAGTTCTACTTTCAAAATCAAATTTTCCGTACCTATTATAAATTTTGTAAACGCCATCTAAGTTTCCTTTTTTAAAATTACCTTCAGCTTTAATGTGTCCGTTATTATAATAACTAATTTCTAAACCTTCTTTAATACCATTTTTATAATTTTCAATTAATTCTTTTTTACATTGTTTGTTATAATAGGTTATAGGGCCATCAATAATTCCATTATTATAAAATGTTTCTTGTTTTACACAACCCGTTTGGTACCAACTAATTTCTAAACCTTGTTTTTTACCATTTTTATAAACCGTTTCTTTTTTAAGTTTTTGGTTGTTATAAAACTCGCGCCAAACTCCAATTTTAATACTATCTTTAGTGATAATGTTTATAGTATCATCATCATGTATTATAAAAGAATGTATTTGAGCATTACACTTTAAAAATATAATTAACAAAATACAGAGATTAACTACTCGCATACTACTAAACCTCCATAAATTTCATTAATTTTGTTTATTATATCAAATTTATGAAGGATAAAATTTCAAAATTGTTACTTGAAGTTGAACAAATTAAAATTAACAACGAAATACAATTAGAAGAATTAAGAATTAAATGGTTAAGTAAAAGGGGTGAAATTAGTTCGCTTTTTGATGATTTTAAAAATGTACCTAACGAGCTAAAAAAGGAAGTTGGGCAACAACTAAATGTGCTTAAAACAAAAGCTAACGATAAAATTAACGCTTTAAAAGAAACGTTTGAACAAAATAAAGATGCTCAAAAAACAAACAATATAGATTTAACATTGCCTGGCATACCCTTAAATCAAATTGGTGCGGCTCACCCATTAAGTATTGTAAAAAATCAAATCATCGAAATTTTTTCTAAAATTGGCTTTACTGTGAGTGAAGGGAGGGAAATAGAAGATGATTGGCATAACTTTAGCGCACTTAATACACCACAAAATCATCCTGCACGCGATATGCAAGATACATTTTACATTAATTTAAACCCAGAAATGGTTTTAAGAACTCAAACAAGTAGTGTTCAAGTTCACATAATGGAAAATCAAAAACCTCCAATAAGAACAATTAGCCCAGGTAGAGTTTATAGAAATGAAGCAATTAGTGCACGTGCACATTGTCAATTCCATCAAGTTGAAGGATTATATATAGACGAAAAAGTTTCTTTTGCTGATTTAAAACAAACGCTACTTTACTTTGCTAAAGAAATGTTTGGCGAAGAAACAAAAATTAGATTAAGACCAAGCTACTTTCCATTTACAGAACCTAGTGCTGAAATGGATATAAGTTGTACAATTTGCAAAGGTAGTGGTTGTAATATTTGTAAAGGAAGCGGTTGGGTAGAAATTTTAGGTTGCGGTATGGTTGACCCCCAAGTGCTAACAAACTGTGGCATAAATCCTGATAACTTTAAAGGCTTTGCTTTTGGTATGGGTATTGAAAGAATTACTATGCTTAAATACCAAATTAAAGATTTAAGATTGTTTTTTGAAAATGATGTTAGATTTTTAAAACAATTTACTTCGGCATAAATGAATAAAACTTTAAGGCTTGAAAATATTTTAAACATGTTAAAAACAGAACCTAACGATTTGTTTTTAAATTACAGTTTAGGGATTGAGTATATAGCAATTAATAAATACAGTGAAGCAATTATTCAATTTAATAAAAGTTTAACTATTAACCCTAATTATTTTACTGCTTATTACCAACTTGGAAAAGTATATGAAATTTTAAATGATTTTAATATGGCAATTACTCAATATCAACAAGGATTAAAAATAGCAACATTACAAAAAAACAACAAAGCCATAAACGAATTTAACGAAGCAATTTTTTTAATTGAAGATTAATTGAGTAGTTTAATTTTGAATTATTATCAAGTACAGTATTCCTAATTATTTTTTTACAAATTTGCTATTCCAAATTTTACTATTTTCTTCAACTAAAATAAGATAAATACCAGTTTGTAGTTTTTCGCAATTAATTGTGTATGTTTCAGTTGAAACTCTATTTTCATTATAACATAGTTTTCCAGTTAGATCGTAAACTTTAATAGTCGAATTATTAAAGCCACCTTCTTTTGTAATTATTAAATTATTACTGGTTGGGTTTGGGTAACAAAATAAGTTGTTAATACTTTTTGTATTTGTTAATTGCTTAATACCAGATGGGGTTTGCGAAAATTGATTAGAACTTAAATACATACCACTACTTGCTGCTCCGCTGCCACAAATATTACCCGATATTAAACCAATATAACTAGTTTTATCGAAAAATGATAGTTGGTACACTTTGTTTCCTAAAGCTGTAGTTGGTTTCGAAAAATTTACTTGGTTTAATGTCCAATTTAAACCTGAATTAGTAGATATATGATAATAGGTTGTTTGGTTATTTGTTGGATTTCCTGAACCACTAATTATTACTGTATCTGAACCAAATAATTTAATTCTACCGTACAGTCCGTCGTAACTTCTTATGCTGGTTGTTGGGCTAGGAATTGATGTAATTGATGTTGTTGTAACCCAACCATCTGTTGTTTTATAAACTATGGTTTCATTATTTGCTGAATTTCGAGTTAAAAAGTAACCAACATTATCATCTCGCATTTCAATATCTATAATTACTTCGGTTGGTAATGCAGTTACCGAGCCTATTGCTACTCCAACCGATGGAGAGTTAAATGCATAAAATTGCCAAGCGCTTAAGCTAAATGTAGGCGGACTAAAAACTCCACCAACATCAATTACTGTTCCCGAAGTTGGTTTTAGTGTTTGACAATGATTACCGCCACCTTGTACATTTAATGTACTAAATGTACTAGTTCCGTTAACAGACATGTAATGCCCTCCTAAACATGTTAATACAACTGTATTGCTATTTTGAGATAAAGTAAATTTCCTAGGCACATTGTTACTAACTGAATTTGTTTTTTGATTCCAAGTAACTCCTTTATCTGTACTTGTATAAATTTGCCCTTTTCTATCAGCAACTAAAAATAAATTTTGATTTACGGCTTTTGCTGCCATTGCATCAAAACCATTAGGTATTTTGTTTGGTAAAAAAATAAAATTATGCCCTTTGTTTAAGCTATACCCAAAATAACCTTGAGCGTATGAGGCTAAAACAATGTTGTTTGTAATGGTTACATCGTATGGTTTAGGAGCAGGTGATGGTGCTAAAAAATCAGTCCAAGTAGCGCCATTAAGCGATTTGTAACCAGGGTATAAATAAAACGATTCGCTTCCTACAATTAATTTTTCACTCGAAAAAAATGTTGGTAAAGTGGTATAAGTTGTCCAACTTAATCCGCTGTTGTTCGAATAATAGGCAGTTTTAACAGGGGCAACTTGATCAATAATCATTATTTCTTTCCCATTTTTACAAGCCATTTGCGAAACGTTAGCTGTTGGATAAGGTAGGGCTGTCCAAGTAGCGCCTGCATCAAAACTTCGCATTAATTGAGTTGATTGAACATACAAAGTATCATCGTTTGGTGTATGCATTTGTCCACCTAATGCAACTGTTGGATTTACCGTAGTAAAAGAAGAACCTCCATTTGAAGATACTTTTAATTGTGAGTTGAAAATAGTGTAAACCTTAGTGTTTGTTTTTGAAAAGTATGGGAACATTGTGCTAGTGTGTACGCTATTCCAAGTGGTTCCATTATTAGAATAAAAAGTGGTGTATGTACCTGAATTATTAGCATAACCAAAATAGCCTAAACTTGATGCGCCACTAACAGTTACAGTTGAGGTTTGTGAAGTTGAAAATTGCCAATTATTATTTGTTAAGTGTTGGGCATATCCACCAATAACACAAGCGCCTTCGTTTGCATTTTTCATTACAATTTTTGGTGCAACAGCTAAACTAAAGCTAAAAGGACTTGGGCTTGTAATGTAATTCCATTGTTCAGTTTTTAAGTTTATTACACCAATTGCGTTGTAAGTACTCGAATTAGCAATTTTTAAAGGAACATAAAGTGAATCTTTATTATATTGATAAAAACTCCCTTCAGCATCTTTGTGTAATTGAATGTGTAAACCACCATCTTGTGAAAATGAAATCGAACTTTTTAAAAACAAAAGAATTATAAGGTTTAACTTAAAATTAAAGAGAGGTTTTTTTTTCATAAAATAAAATTTTAGAAAGCAAAAATATAATATAAAAGATATTATTTAAAAATATAATTGTTTCAAATTAGAAATCAGAAACCTCGTAAGCTTATGATTTTTAATCAATTAGTAAGTTGGGACAATATCGCTTGGGTTTTTACCAGTAATTTTTTTAAATGATCGGTAAAAAGTTGCTCTACTATTAAAACCAGCGTCGTATGCAATGTTTTCTATTTTGTCTTTTTTGGGATCAAATAGTTTTAATTTATTTTCCGCTTCTTTAATTCGTAATTCATTAATTAAATCAAAAAACGATTTGTTAAAATGTTTATTTAATATTTGTGAAGTAATATAGGCTTGCTCTTGAATTTGTTCCGACAAGTTCGATAATTTAATTTCTTTATTTAAGTATAACTTATCTTCGAAAAGAGCTTTTTCTAGTTTTAATGCAATTTCTTTATGTTTTATTTCTTTTTCGTTTTTTAAAGATTCATTTTCAGTTACATTATAAATAACTTCTACAGCTATTTCTTCATTTATTAATTGTAAACTTTTATAAGATTGTACATTAAAAATAGCATTGTTTTTAACGGCGAAATAAACTATGAAAATGTAAATTAAAGAAATAATAAAAGGTAATACACCATAATCTACAATTGGCACAGGGAGTATTAAATAAAAAATTACAAGTACAATATTTAAAGTACCTAATAAAAAAAATAATTGCTTGCAAAATGCAAGTTTTGTCGATTCTATGTTAGATAAATTATTTTTAACGTGTTTTTGATAGTTTACTAATTCGATAATTAAATATGTTAAGTAAACAAGTTGCCAGGCATAAAAAACAACATTATAAATTGTCATTTCTATAGGGTAGTTATCTGAATTTAATCCTGTTATAAACGCAGCTTTTTCGTTACCATTTTTTAAACAAAAAATTAGTGGCAAAGTAATACTCATTAAAGTTAAAATACCTGAGCCAGATAATAGTAAAGGATGGTATTTTTTAGTGTCGTTTAAAAGTAAATGTTTGTAATAATAAACAGCAATTGGAAATACATTGGCAATTATTTGAACAAAAAAATAAATCCAAATCCAATTTTTAATATTTCCTGTAATTACAAATAAATTAGATACTAAGTAAAGCCCTGGCGTTAACATTATTAAGCTTAATACATAATTTGGTAAACTGTTCTTTTTACGAAAACATAAAAAACATATTATTATTACAATATTAATTATTGCTACGCTGTTTAAAATAATAAATAAGTTCTTTTGTGACATTTAGTACATTTAATTATAATTTTTTTTAAAAATGAAAACTTTTATTTTAAACCGCAATTTAAAAAAATAAGTAACTTCACACAATAAATATAAATATGGATTTAACTACTTTTAAGGCGCATATTTTACAAGGTATTCCTTCAGAATTACCTCAAACAAAACCATACGAAACTGCAATTAATCACGCCCCAAAGCGTAAAGCAATATTAAACACCGAAGAAAAAAAATTAGCTATAGAAAATGCTTTACGTTATTTCGATAAAAAACATCACCCCGTTTTAGCTAAAGAATTTGCTGATGAATTAAAAACTTATGGGCGAGTTTATATGTACCGATTTCGTCCCGATTATAAAATATATGCGCGTCCTATTTTAGATTATCCACATCAATCCACACAAGCTGCAGCCATTATGCACATGTTGAGTAATAATTTAGATTATGCGGTGGCTCAACATCCACATGAACTTATAACTTACGGTGGTAATGGTGCTGTGTTTCAAAATTGGGCACAGTATTTATTAACAATGCAGTATTTAGCTACTATGACTGATGAGCAAACTTTGGTGTTATACAGCGGACATCCAATGGGTTTATTTCCATCGCATAAAGATGCGCCAAGAGTAGTGGTAACGAATGGTATGATGATACCTAATTACAGTAAACCTGATGATTGGGAAAAGTTTAACGCCTTAGGCGTAACACAATACGGACAAATGACTGCCGGTAGTTTTATGTACATAGGACCACAAGGCATTGTACACGGCACAACTATTACAGTAATGAACGCTGCACGTAAAGTTTCAAAATCGGAAGAAGATAGAAAAGGAAAATTGTTTGTTACCTGTGGCTTAGGAGGCATGAGTGGTGCACAACCCAAAGCTGCAAAAATTGCAGGTTTAGTTTCTATTACTGCCGAAATAAATCCTAAAGCGGTTCACACACGCCATTCGCAAAACTGGGTAGATGAAGTGTTTGATGATTTAGATGTATTGATTCCACGTGTTAAAGAAGCGCAAGCAAAAAAAGAAGCGGTATCAATTGCCTATCAAGGTAATGTAGTTGATTTGTGGGAACGTATTGTAAAAGAAGAAATGAAAGTTGATGTTGGTTCCGATCAAACATCTCTTCATAACCCATGGGCAGGAGGCTATTATCCAGTTGGTTTAACTTTAGAGGAAAGTAATAATTTAATGGCTAATGAGCCAGAAAAATTTAAAGAAGAAGTGCAGAAAACTTTAGTGCGTCATGCAAATGCTATTAACACTTTAACTGCAAATGGTATGTATTTTTTTGATTATGGTAATGCTTTTTTATTGGAAGCAGGAAGAGCAGGCGCAGATATTTATAAAACAGAAAAACCACTTAAAGGTGGGCATACAGGAGCTACATTTCGCTACAACTCTTATGTGCAGGATATTTTAGGGCCTATGTGCTTTGATTATGGTTTTGGTCCATTCCGTTGGGTATGTACAAGTGCTAGTGAAAACGATTTGCGCAAAACAGATGAAATTGCTTTAAGTGTTTTAGAAGAAATATATAAAACTGCTCCTCAAGAAATTAAACCTCAATTGCAAGATAATATTGTTTGGATACGTGATGCGATGAAAAATAATTTAGTAGTTGGTTCACAAGCCCGAATTTTATATGCCGATAGCGAAGGACGAGTTAAAATTGCGGAAGCTATTAATAAAGCTATTGCCAATAAAGAAATTTCAGCACCTGTAGTTTTAGGTAGAGATCATCACGATGTAAGTGGAACAGATTCTCCTTACCGTGAAACATCAAATATTTACGATGGCTCTAAATATACAGCCGATATGGCAGTGCATAATTTTGTAGGCGATGGCTTTAGAGGAGCAACATGGATAAGCCTTCACAATGGTGGTGGCGTAGGTTGGGGCGAAGTTATAAACGGAGGTTTTGGAATGGTTTTAGATGGCAGTGCAGATAGTGATAGAAGATTAAAATCGATGTTATTTTGGGATGTAAATAATGGAATTGCTCGCCGTGCTTGGGCTCGCAACAAAGAAGCAAACTTTGCATTAAAACGTGAAATGGAAAGAACACCAAATTTAAAAGTAACAATAGCAAATTTAGTTAACGAAAAAATATTAAATGATTTGTTTTAAAAACAAAGTAAAAATTAAATTTAATTGATTTTTATTTCTTTTGAAGTATTTGATTTAATTGACTTTATAATTAATTTTTTTTCTAAACTTTTATTAAAGTTATAGCTAAAACGTTCATTTGGTTTAAGTGTAATTTCAAATAATTTATTATTTGATTTCCTTTTTGAAAAAAACACATATGTATCTGTTTCTGTTCCTTCATTACATATTTTAATTTCATTAGTTGTTTTGTAAACATAAAAGTTAAATGGATAAAGAGAAGAACTAAAGGCAATTTTATATTGTGGAAATTTTAAAACCTTATTTGGGTTTGTTATTTTTTCAAATAACATAGCATCCCAAACTGGTATTTTATCTTTTGTAACTTCTAGCAATCTTCCATTTTCGCCTGTACAAATTAAATAATTTCCATTCTCTAATAATTCAACACTTCCTAATCTATCAGATTTTCCATTTGTAATACTGTCAAAGTTTAATTTAAATTCCCAAATGATTTTAAATTCATCTGTTTTATTTTGAGGTAATTTTAAATGCAAAACACTGCTAACGTAATTACTATCTTTACTAAAATTATTAAACATTGTAATTTCGTTATTAGGTAGTATTCTTACATCATGCTGCTTGTTAAATAGGTTTGTTTGAAAAACTAAAGTATCTATTTCGCTCAGTTTTTGACCATACTGAGAAACAATTTTTTTTGTGCGTTTGTTTATTTTTATTATTCTATTTAAATCTCTAAAATTTAAATAAATATTATTTCCACTTTCATCAAAACTAAAAGAGTTTGCATGTAAACTAATTTTTCTTTTATTAGATGTAGTTGCAATTTGCTTTAGTAAATTATTATCAAAATGCTCTGATGTGTGCCAACTCCAAACTTCTTTTCCGCTTTCATCATATTCTACTAAAAAATCATCATCATAACTTATAGTTAATGAGGTGTCTTTTTTGTTTTTTATTTGATAAGGGCGTGCTTGTAATACCATAAAATGGTTGTTGTCTAGTTTTCTTAAACAGTGATGGAAGTTTGCGTAATGTTTTATTAATTTACCTTTATCATGTAAAGTTTTCCAAGTAATTTCTAAATCTTTATTAATACAAAACACATTAGTATCAGTTATAAAAGTTAAATCTCCTGAAGGATACATTCTTAAATCTCTAAGCGCTCTCCCTTTCTCAATTCCTTTATTTATTATTGGAAATTGCCAAACAACATTCCCTTTCCTGTCAATTGCACAATGATACAAATCGCACCAAATTAAACCATTTTTATATAATGTTGAATCATTGTAGCTTTGAGTGAAAATATATTTTTTAGTATCACAATACTCACATGGCATAATTGAAAATGTATTTATGCTAGATTCGTAAGCTAACTTGTCTGTTGAATCATATCCGTTTACCTTCCATTTGTAAGCAGCGCCAAATCTTAAATTTTCAACAATTGTACTATGTGTTGAGTCAATGTGTTTAAAGGCTGTTTTATTTTTAAAGTTTAATTTGTCTTCAAAGTAATAATCCTCAGAAACATTAAACTCATAATACTTAATTTTTTCTACTGGTTTAATTTGAAACAAAACTTGATTATAATTTAAAATGCTATTTTGAATTGGTAAAATTTGAGCATTAAAATTGTAATTAATAAAAAGTAAAAAAAATATGTAAAACCTTTTAGTCAAAATAACTTTAAATTTCAAATATCTAAAAAAATTTAGGATATAGTTTAACCTCATATAATGCAAAAGTACTAGTTTATTTATTGAATTCTGTGTTTCGTTGAGTAAAATCGAAACCAAAAATGTCTTTTAATGTTAAATTTGATTCAACAAATACCTTTATCTTATGAAATCAAATAAAGTAATTTTAGCACTTTGTGTTATGTTGTTTTTATTTAATAATTTTCTTTCATCTCAAAATAAAAAAACTTTCGGTCAATTTAACATCCCCCAAAAACAAGTTATGATTGACTCTTTACAAGGGTTTGACGCTGATTATGCAATATCAAATGCCTTAAAAAATGGGTTATTAGTTACAGAAGTTGACAAATTTTTAAATCATCAAAAACGTGAGTTTATTGATAAAAGATTTAATTTAATTCCCAGCTCTGGCGGTTTTCCTATATATGCTAACAAACCAATAGGAAATGGCAATCAACCTTTAATTATGACTCCTGCTTGCAGTAACGAAGATTTTGAATTAGGTAACATATCAGGATGGACAGGTAGCCAAGGAAGCAATTCTAACTCTTCTACAATGGCCGGTTGTTGCCCAGTTGCAGGGGTTACTTCATCTATGTGTCCTAATACTGCTTTTGATCCCTTAACTGGTTTATCTTTAGCTTCGCCTCTTGGAGGTAATTGGGTTGTAAGGCTTGGAGATTTATGTACAGCTGGTCAGGTTAATAGATTAACTAAAACATTTGCGGTTACTTCTGCCAACGCACTTTTTCAAATTGCTTATTTTGCAGTTTTTGAAGATGCTGCAAGTCATCCATGTAGTGCAACTCCATATTTAAATGTTAGCATGCTTAATTGCAGTAATGTTCCCTTAGCTTGCCCTTCTGTATCTGTTACAGCTCCTAGCTCTGGTGGTAGTGGTGGTTGCGCAACTAGTAGTCCAGGCTGGAGCACGGGTAATTTTGCAGCTTTCCCTACTTTTACTTATGTTAATTCTTATTTTAGCTCTGTTAATACATACTCAGCTTTTACAACTTATACTGTTCCCGGTTATACTTCATATTATGGATATTACTACCCTTCATATACATATACAGTTGGAGTTGGTACACCAACTGTAGTTACTACAACTAATACATACGTAGCAAGTTGTTACTCATGGTCTTCAGGTTCTTGGTCTGGCTGGAAAGTAGCTTCGTTAGATTTAACGCCTTATATTGGTTCTTGTGTTACAATTCAATTAACTGCAGCGGGCTGTGCTTATGGTGGACATAGAGGGTATGCATATTTTGATACTCAATGTACACCTATGAATTTAACAGTAAATAATTCCCTCTTTCCTGCTGGTACTTCAGCTACTACGGTCTCCGCTTGCGGCGCAGCTTCTGGAACTATGGTGGCTCCGCCTGGCTTAGGCCCTTACACTTGGAACGGACCGGGAGGATCTGGTATTTCTGGAAATACAAGCCAAACAATTACCACGAGTACAAGTGGGAATTATACATTAACTATGAATCCTCCTGGATCATGCTCTCCTATTACAAAAACAGTAACCTTACTATTTACAACAAATCCTACATCAACTTTTAATAGTGGAAACAGTTGTAATAATTATTCTTTTACAAATACTGGTACTGCAGCGCCTGCCATTCAAACTTATTCTTTTGTAGGCCCTAGCGCTCCTCCTTCTTTTACTACAACCTCCGTCACAACTTCAGTTGTTACTTTTCCTTCTCCTGGTAATTACACTGTAGTTCATGTTGTAACTAATACTGCTGGTTGTACTTCAACTACGCAAGCCGTCATAAACGTTCCTACACCACCCAATGCAGCATTTACGGTACCAACACCCACCCAATGTTTAATTGGCAACAGTTATAATTTTAATGCTACAGTTGCAACAGGGGTTCATAGTTATAGTTTTAATCCATCAGTAGGTGCCCCTGCTG